>ENA-OWPA01000130-OWPA01000130.1-bioreactor-metagenome-genome-assembly--contig:-NODE-130-length-140906-cov-12.919356_pt1 | contig 140906 bp, 124 predicted proteins | sample MGYA00238139_ERZ651803 | MGnify/ENA primary metagenome ERZ651803 (study PRJEB26909, sample SAMN07631231) | bioreactor metagenome | isolation source: Switchgrass digestor | place: USA: Dartmouth...
GACCCACTAGCTCAGGCGGTAGAGCACTTGACTTTTAATCAAGGTGTCCGGAGTTCGAGTCTCCGGTGGGTCACCAGATAAAAACACAATAAAGCCGTCTATCCATACAGGATAGACGGCTTTGTTTTTGGCCCGCAGAAATTAGAGAAGGGTGTCGGAATTAAATATTAATTTTCTTTGCTAACAACCTTAAAAGGTTTATTATCGCTTGTTTTTTGGTCAATAAATCTGCCGCTGCCGGCATCTCTCTTGCCCCAGGAATCCGTTTTTGGATTGTAAGTTTGTGAACGGTTGTCCACCGTACCTGTCCGATATCCATTACCGGTATTTTTGGCCGTGATATCACCTTCTCTTATTAATACTGCCGCCACCCTTCAGAAATTATAACGCTGTTGCTGACCAGGAAGGATTTTTTCTTTTTGTGTCGAATAATGGCACTGAAAGGTGGATGCAAGTAACTTTTTTCTTGTATCTTATTGGCCTCAAATACAACGAAAGTAACCGGTTATTGGAACTTAATGATTCGGAAAGGCAGGAGAAATATCGCAAGCTGCTTCGGTGGCGTTTAATTTTAAAGAGATACGTCAAGAGGTGCATAAATATGTCTGATAAAAAGTTTGCCGGTGTAGGAGCTTTTGAGGGCAATCCCAAGTGGGAACAGCTTATAAAACGTAAAAAAGAACTCTATAAAAGGCCTCATGATACCAGAAGCGAGTTTAACAGGGACTATAACCGTATCCTGCATTCCAATTCATTCAGAAGGTTAAAGCATAAAACACAGGTATTTTTTGCAACCCAGAACGACCATATTTGTACGAGAATAGAACACGTAAACCATGTTGCTTCAGTAAGCTATACAATCGCTGATTGTCTGGGATTAAACACTGAGTTGACCAACGCAATAGCGATAGGCCATGATATAGGGCATGCACCGTTCGGTCATGCGGGTGAGGAAATACTGAGGAAAATCATAACGGATGAAAAAACAGGAAGTATGTTTTGGCATGAACGTAACAGCCTGCACTTTGTAGATGATATTGAAACCATACCGGATGATGAGGGAAAGGAAAGCAACCTTGACCTTACATATGCAGTGAGGGACGGTATTATCTGTCATTGCGGCGAGGTGGATGAAGAAGCCCTGAAACCACGTCAAGCAGCAATTGACCTTTGCACTATAGAGCAACCAAGCCAGTACAAGCCGTATACATGGGAAGGCTGTGTTGTAAAGGTGGCGGACAAAATTTCATATCTCGGCAGAGATATAGAAGATGCCGAAACATTGGGTATTCTTTCGGACAAAGAAATAAATAAACTCAAAAAAATAATTAAAAATACAGTAAATGTTGAGGTGAATCAGATTAACAACGGAGAATTGATGCACGGTTTTATAATAGACCTGTGCAGGACAAGTTCTCCTGATACAGGTATCAGATTTTCCCCGCAGTATTATGAGCTGCTTCAGAAAATCAGAAAATTCAATGGAGACTACATTTACAGGCATCCCCGCCTTGAAACATACAAGAAATATGCTGAACTGGTGCTTACATCTATCTTTCAGGTATTAAAGGAAATGTATGCGGAAGAGAATACATTGGACAAGATTAATAACTATGAACACATATATCCCACTTTGGTCAGGGTATTCAGGGAATGGGTGCTTAAATACTTTGATGTGCGAGAGGATGAATCTGTAAGGAAAGATTATAATAACATCATAGAAAGATTCAGCAACAACGTTATATACTCAATCAAATCAAAAAATGACTACAATAAAGGATTAATCGATTTTATTTCTGGTTTTACAGATTCTTTTGCGATTCGGGTTTTTAATGAGATAATAACATTCTCGTGAAAACAGCGGTTAACGGAAAGAAGTTCAGTTTTCTGACCCTCACCTGTTTGAGGGGCAGTTTGTACATTCCTATCCGTAACAGCCAAACTGACACAGCCAATAAAACCTTATGCTTGATGATTTGACAGTTTTTACCTCGTTGCAGTTTTTAAATTGCTAATATATCATAGTATATAGTTTTTGCGGGAGAGTTACGGCTTATGAAGCAGCGCGCGGGGCAAGATTTACGATGATTTAATCATCGCCCCCGACGGGCCTCCGGCTGAGAAAGCAAACGTATGGCCGTAATGCCGCTGATGACCTGACCGGCTGTTTTTAGAGGATAAAATTGGATTGTTTATTTCAACTGAAAAAGGGTATTATTGCTTTTAGTTGTGCATAAAAGAGGAGGTAGCTATGAAATCCACTGGTATTGTCAGAAAGCTGGACGAACTGGGACGCGTTGTATTGCCGGTTGAACTGAGACGTAAACTTGGTATAGACATCAGGGACGCTATGGAACTGAAGGTTGACGGATGCTACGTTATTCTTCAGAAATATAAGCCGAAGTGCGTATTCTGCAAATCCACTGAAAACATAGTTGAAATAAAAAACAAGACGATTTGCCAGAACTGTCTCAATGACCTTAAAAATCTGAAGTAAAGCAGGTACATAAAGCAAGTAAGTCCGGTAACAGAGAAAATGATTCAGGGGGCAGCGCAAGCTGCCCTCTGTTTTGGCGTCCCACCAATAAAAACATTCCGCCGCCTGGCGGAATATCAGGCTTGTCTTCCGACAAGCCTGTTTTTTTTACAAAAAATGCTTGATGTTACCTTATACATTCTGTATAATTCTCGTACTATTATAAATTTCAGTAAACGGAGGTAATAGCCTTGGGAAAAGCCCTTATTATTGGTGCAGGCGGCGTAGGCAGCGTGGTTGTTCACAAGTGCTGCCAGAATCCTGATGTATTCGAGGAAATATTAATAGCCAGCAGGACGAAATCCAAATGCGACGCGCTGAAACAGAAGCTCGAAGGCGGACGGACGAAAATACGGACTGCACAGGTGAATGCTGACAATCCAGGGGAAGTTGCCACGCTGATAAAGAGTTTCAGGCCGGATGTCGTAATCAATGTGGCACTGCCCTACCAGGATCTTTCCATCATGGATGCCTGCCTCGAGACAGGGGTCCATTATCTGGACACAGCCAATTACGAGCCACCCGAGACGGCGAAGTTCGAATACAAATGGCAGTGGGCCTATCACGACAGGTTTAAGGAAAAAGGCATCACTGCGGTGCTGGGATGCGGGTTTGACCCGGGAGTTACCGGCGTGTTCTGTGCCTATGCGCAGAAACACTATTTGGACGAGATACATTACATCGATATTCTTGACGCAAATGCGGGGGACCACGGCTATCCCTTTGCCACCAATTTCAATCCCGAAATAAATATCCGTGAGGTTACCGCAAAGGGACGCTATTATGAAGACGGACGCTGGATAGAAACCGAGCCGCTGTCGGTAAAAAAAGTCTATGATTTTCCCCGGATAGGCCCCAAAAACATTTATCTCCTCTATCATGAGGAATTGGAGTCCCTGGTCAAAAACATAAGGGGCATAAAAAGAATACGGTTCTGGATGACTTTCTCCGACAGCTATCTTACACATCTCAAGGTGCTTCAGAATGTGGGCATGACATCGATAAAGCCCATCATCTTTGAAGGAAAGGAAATCGTACCGCTTCAGTTCCTGAAGGCCGTTCTTCCGGACCCTGCAACCCTCGGGCCGAGGACAAAAGGGAAAACAAATATCGGATGCATAATCCGGGGAGTGAAGGAAGGAAAGCCGCTGAATTACTACTTATACAATGTCTGCGACCATCAGGAGGCATACAAGGAGACCGGTGCCCAGGCAGTATCCTATACTACCGGCGTTCCTGCAATGATAGGTGCCATGATGATAATCAAAGGCATATGGAAGAAACCCGGAGTGTACAATGTGGAAGAATTCGACCCCGACCCGTTCATGGAGGAGCTGAACAGACAGGGGCTGCCCTGGCATGAGGACTTCAACCCTAACCTTGTGGACTGAGGTAGTGCCTATGGAACCTGATTTCAATTCCATACCGACCCCATGCTATATCGTTGACGAACGCCTCCTAAGACGCAACCTTGAGATACTGCGTGAAATCCAGGAAAGAACCGGATGCCGCATCCTTCTGGCTCTTAAGGCCTTCTCGATGTATGCGGCCTTTCCGCTCATCAAAAGATATCTCAGGGGGGTTACGGCAAGCTCGCTCTTTGAGGCGCGTCTCGGCTATGAGGAGATGGGAGGCGAGGTTCATGTCTATTCCCCCGCATATAGGGAGGAAGAATTTGACGAACTCCTTGAATACTGTGACCATATAGTTTTCAATTCTTTCAGCCAGTGGCGGAGATTCAGAGGGCGAGTGAAAAAACATTCCAGGCACATTGAATGCGGAATCCGGATAAATCCCGAGTATTCGGAGATAAAGACGCCCATATACAATCCATGTTATGACCATTCCAGGCTGGGAGTCACCCTGGCCAATTTCAGGCCTGACGAGCTGGACGGCATTGACGGACTTCATTTTCATACAATGTGCGAGCAAAACTCAGATGTCCTTGAGAGGACCGTTTGGGTTATAGACGGGAAATTCGGGAAGTATATCCGGGGAATGAAGTGGGTGAATCTCGGCGGAGGCCATCATATCACACGTAAGGGTTACGATGTGGAGCGGCTCGAAAAGGTCATACTGTTCATAAAGGATAAATACGGAGTGGATGTGTATATTGAGCCCGGTGAGGCCGTGGTGCTCAATGCCGGATACCTCGTGGCCAGCGTCCTCGACATCGTGAATAACGGCATGGATATTGCAATACTTGACACTTCCGCCGCATGCCACATGCCTGACGTGCTTGAAATGCCCTACCGGCCTGAGGTGCTGGGGGCAGGCCTTCCGGATGAATTCCCTTACACTTACCGGCTCGGCGGGCTCACATGCCTTGCCGGGGACGTCATAGGCGACTATTCTTTTCCTGAGCCGCTGAAGCCCGGGGACAGGGTTGTATTCTGCGATATGGCTCACTATACCATGGTGAAGAATAATATGTTCAACGGGGTCAACCTGCCGTCCATCGCCCTTTTCAGTGAGGAACAAGGGACAAGGGTCATCAAGACCTTCGGCTATGACGACTACAAATCGCGGCTGTAATAAATAGCAGCCGGGCATGGCTTATCGGTAATGTAACTACAAGTTGCATGAAAGGTTGATGCTATGAACAGGACTGAGATTCTCGACCGCTGGACGAGGGAAAAATCCGAAGAACTTTATGGCATTAAAAACTGGGGTGCAGGCTATTTCTCCATATCCGACAAGGGGGAAGTGGTAGTAAACCCGTTCAGGGACTCGTCTGTCGGAGTCAGCATCATGGACATAATCTCGGGCGTACGCGAGCGGGGCGTGGACATGCCTGTTCTGCTTCGTTTTGAGAATCTGCTGGACGCGCAGATATCATTCCTCAACGAATCTTTTGACGATGCCATGAGAAAGCTTGGCTACAGGGGCCGCTACAAGGGTGTTTATCCCATAAAGGTAAATCAGCAGCAGCAAGTGGTTGAGGAAGTCACCAGGTTCGGCCAGCGCTACCATCACGGCCTTGAGGTGGGCAGCAAGGCAGAACTCATTGCTGCCCTCGCCCTCATGAAGGACAGGGAGGCCTGTCTGATATGCAACGGATATAAGGACGAGGAATTTGTGGATTTGGGACTCTATGCCGTGAAGATGGGCTTTAAGTGTTTTTTTGTACTTGAGACGCCCACAGAGACCGACATCGTACTTGAACGGTCCAGGGCTTTGGGCATCAAGCCCAATATCGGGCTCAGGATTAAACTTGCGGCAAGGGCAGGAGGTCACTGGACCGAATCCTGCGGGGACCGCAGCATCTTCGGCCTGAGCGTGTCCCAGATGGTCGAGGCGGTGGATAAGCTCAGAGAGAACCATATGCTTGACTGCCTGAAAATGCTCCATTACCACCTTGGCTCCCAGATACCCAATATAAGGGACATACGTGCGGCCGTGCTGGAAGCTGCCCGCATCTATGCGGAGCTTGTGAAGGAAGGAGCTCCCATGGGTTATCTGGACCTCGGCGGCGGACTTGCAGTGGACTACGACGGCTCCAGCACCAATTTCACCCACAGCCGCAACTATACGGTGGAGGAGTACTGCACCGATATAATTGAGGCGGTAATGTCCGTCCTGGACCCTGAAAACATACCTCATCCGACCATCATCACCGAATCGGGGCGCGCAGTTGTGGCATATCATGCGGTGCTGCTGTTCAACGTGCTTGACGTGGAAAGATTCGAGGAATGTGAAATCCCGGAGCAGCCCGACGATGACGCGCCCGAACAGATTAAAAACCTTTATGAGGTTCACAGGAACATCATCCTCAAAAACATACAGGAATGCTACAATGATGCCCTCTACTACCGCGACGAGGTCAGGGACATGTTCAAGCACAGGAGGATAGGCCTCAGGGAACGGGCACTGGCCGAGAAGCTTTTCTGGAACACGATGTACAAGATTGCAAGGGAAAAGCAGAAACTGAAGAACCCGCCGCCCGAACTGGAGGACCTGGAGCAGGCCATCTCCGACATATATTACTGCAATTTTTCGGTGTTCCAGTCCATTCCCGACAGCTGGGCGATAGACCAGCTGTTCCCCATAATGCCGGTACACAGGCTTCTGGAACTTCCGAAGCGGAATGCCGTGATTGCCGACATCACATGTGACTGCGACGGGAAAATAGACAGGTTCATTGACCTTCATGACGTGAAAAAAACCATACCGCTTCATGAAATGAAAAACGGTGATGATTACTATCTTGGTGTGTTCCTGGTGGGTGCCTACCAGGAAACGCTCGGCGACCTTCATAACCTTTTCGGTGACACAAATGTGGTCAGCGTAAGGATAAATCCTGACGGCACCTTTGACCTGACCAGGGAAATTCACGGTGACAGCGTGGCTGACGTGCTGTATTACGAGGAATACGACCCGAAAAGCATGTCCGAAAGTTTCAGGGAAACCTGTGAGGAAGCCATCCGCAACGGCTACATCAGCGCCGTCGAAAGGCGCAAAATTATGGAGGCTTATGAAAACGGAATGCGCGGGTATACCTATTATGAACGTTAGGCAGGTGCCGGAAAATTTCGGAAGGACTGCTTTCAGCGCCCCTTCTTTTGCGAACGCATGCCATATGATATAGTTGATATTGGGGAAAGCAACCAAAGAAGGGGGGAATGTGATGGAAAACCAGAAAGAGCTGAGGCTTGCAGTTCTGATAGATGCTGACAATGTGCCTTACAGCAGTGTCAAGGCCATCATGGAGGAAGTGGCCTTATACGGTACTCCCACTTTCAAGCGAATCTACGGAGACTGGACGAAGCCGAACCTGTCAGGCTGGAAGGGCGTGCTGCTTGAAAACGCCATAACGCCTGTCCAGCAGTACAGTTACACCACCGGGAAGAATTCTACCGACTCGGCCATGATAATAGATGCGATGGATATTCTCTATTCCGGAAAAGTGGACGGGTTCTGCCTTGTATCAAGTGACAGCGATTTCACGCGGCTTGCCATCCGCCTGCGGGAAGCCGGCATGAAAGTGATAGGAATAGGGGAAAGAAAGACTCCTGCGCCGTTCATCGCCGCGTGTGACAAGTTTATTTATATAGAGGTAATTGAGGAAAAGTATACCGAAGAAAAAGCCGATTACAGGGATGAGAAAAAGGAAGAGGCATCCCAGAACAGGAGCAGAAAGGGCCGCGGCTCAAGGGCTAATGGTGATGAGGAAAACGACAGGAGAATTCCTGAGGATGTGATAAAACTGATTTCTTCCACCATATCGGATCTGGCCGATGATTCCGGCTGGGCTTTCCTGGGAGAGGTCGGGAGCCTGATTCAGAAGAAAAGGCCGGATTTCGATTCGAGAAACTACGGTTTCAACAAACTGACCCCGCTCATCAAGGCTATCAACAGGTTTGAGATTGATGAGAGGGATACAGGCAAGCCTCATATAAAGCACATTTATGTCCGGAACAAGGACAGTAAATGATTTTTACCTTAAGCAACCTTAATGTACCAATTTTCGGGGGTGTTGTCTTGGCAAACCGCTGCGACGGACTCGAACAGTGCAAAAAGTGCGGAACATATATGCCATCGTACTGGAGATACTGTACAAGATGCGGTCAGCCTTTAAGGGGCAGACACCATTCAGGCTGGAAATGGATTTTGCTTGCGGTGCCGGTCCTTGTGGCATTCATATCGGGAGGATATGTAGAAAGACTGTTCCGGGACAGTTCTCCTTCACAGGTTGAGAGCAGACTGGACAGCATCAGTCCAAAAGCCGAAGATGACGGAATAACCGACAAAGGAACGGCCCTTCCCGAAAATGAGATTACGCCCCCTGAAACAAAAACTGACATTCCGGAAAGCACTCCGGACTTTAAAGGCAATACTGCTGCAGCCGGAAACGCAGCCGAAGTTACGGTACAGTCCCCAAAGGCCCCTGAAACTCCGGCTCCGGAACCGGACATGCCTTCCGGAAGCAGCGGCGAAACTGCTTCAGGTGCCCTTACATACGAGCAGAAGCTGGAAAAAATAAACCAGCTTGTCACCGCTGCCCTTAAAAATGCGGATGAACAGGTGACGCTGCCCGTACTGGGCACGGGGAATGATTCAAAGATTGTTTTCCAGATAATCGAGAAAGCGGTTCTGGAGAACCCCGAGATAATGTTTTACGAGGGAGCCCGTTATCGCAGTGACGGCCTTCTTACGCTTAAATACAGCAGGCACAGGGATTATGTGCTGAAGGCCGCCGAGGCTACCGTGAAACGGGCCGATGAAATCCTGGGTACGGTGCTGAAGCCCGGAATGAACGATTTTGAAAAAGAACTGGCGATTCATGACTATATCGTAAACAACTGCAGCTACGATATTGAAAATCTCAAAAAAGGCGCCACTCCGCCCGAGAGTTACACCGCTTACGGGGCTCTTGTCAAAGGAAGGGCGGTGTGCGAGGGCTATGCAAAGGCCATGAAGCTTCTTCTGGACAAGGCAGACATACCTTGCCTTATCGTGGCCGGTACTTCCAGGGGAAACAATCATGCCTGGAACATCGTTTGTCTGGACGGCCAGTACTACCATGTGGACGCCACGTGGGACGATCCGGTGATGGCTGACGGAAGCCATATTTTGTCCCATGTCTATTTCAACCTTGCCGATGAAGAAATACAGAAGGACCATTCATGGGACAAAACGCTGTATCCGGCCTGCAGCGGTACGGACTACAACTATTACAGGTACTACGGCCTCATGGTGAATTCACAGGAAGAACTGGACGCTTTTCTTGGGCAGGCGGTTAAAAGCGGCATGGACCATGTTTCTGTCAGAATAGCCGACTTTGACACAGGAAATTATGATATTTCGAGTTCAGTCCAGAAAACTGCGCTTGCTTCGGGTATGTGGAACATATACTACAGCGTAAACGACACTTACGGCATAGTGGACATCTGGCTGAGGTAAGCCGGCTTCTTAAGAAATTTGTAAGAAATCCGTCAGGCTTTTTGTAAGTTTATTCCTTTAGTATGTATGCAGGGCCTGACGGTTTTCTTTATATTCCTACCTGTGACATTTTGCCGTGATATTGTATCATGGAGGCATGGAGGTGCGGCAGCATGGACAAACCGGGAATTCTTGTAGTGGATGATGACAGGGAGATAGTAAAGGCAATAAGCATCAATCTCGAAAACGAAGACTACAGGGTATACAGGGCCTATGACGGACTTTCTGCGCTGGATATCCTGGAAAACAACAGCATACAGCTTATCCTTCTGGACATCATGATGCCCAGGCTTGACGGCCTGTCGGCCACCATGAAGATCCGGGAAGAGAAGAACATACCGATAATCATCCTCTCTGCCAAATCCGAGGACAGCGACAAGATTCTTGGCCTGTCCATGGGAGCCGATGACTACGTCACAAAGCCGTTTAACCCCATGGAACTCATGGCACGGGTCAAGGCACAGCTAAGAAGATACATGACACTGGGGGATATGAACGGCTGCGAAAAGAAAGGCCTCTTGCGCACCGGAGACCTCTGCTACAATCCGGAAACGCGTACCCTCACCCTGATGGGCGAGCCTATCAGGCTAACGCCCACCGAAACAAAAATCGTGGAGCTTCTCATGCGGTATCCCGGCAGGGTGTTTTCCGCAGAGGAGATATATGAAAGGGTCTGGGAAGAGCCGGCCTTCCATGTGGAGAATACCGTCATGGTACATATCCGGCGTATCAGGGAGAAGATAGAGATAAACCCGAGGGAGCCCAAATACTTGAAGGTGGTGTGGGGCATTGGGTACAAAATGGAAAAAATCTAGAGCATTTCTTGTATGGCTGTGCTTTTTCCTGGGGGTCAACATTTTCCTTGGGCTTGCGGCGGTCGCCATAAGCTGCGCTGAAGTAATCGTGAACCATTTCGGTGACGTAATGGCCATCATCCGGTGGGATGTCAAGGATACCTCCAGATTCAAGGAAGACATCTCAGAACGCTTTGAATATCTCATGCGGTATATTTCGGACACCGGATACATGGATAAATATGTTTTCAGTTTTTCGGATGAAGGCGAGAACCTGCTCTATTTTGCCGAGAACCTGAATACAGGGAAAACCATCGGAAACGTGGAGAAAGACAGTGTCATCACCCAGGAATCGGTAACCGGTCCTGATGGGGTACTTCAGACATGGGACAAGGTGATCCTGCCTGAGGGCTATGATTATTACCTTTACTACAACGGTTCCACCATCACGGTACAGAACGGGAAACATACGGTTGATGTTTACAATGAAAGAAGCGGATACGGCAACACATGGCTGAGAGGTTATCTGAAAAAGGGCGAGAAGCATCCCGAAATCCGAATCCTCCTTATGGTCAAAAAGGATATCGTGAAGAACTGGTCCGGTGTCAGCAGCCTCTACATGATATGGCAGAATGCGCGGGAGTACAGGATGATTTGCTTTGTATTTCTCGGACTTGCGGCTCTTGATCTGGCATTGCTGCTTATTGCCGGTCTGAAGAGGCAGTCAAAGAGGGAAATCGACAGAGCCCTGGCCCGTCTGTCGGGACGGCTGTGGTTTGAGGTAAAGGCTGTTGCCTCGCTGCTGGTGCTGCTGTTTGTTTACCAGACTGTGGAGACCTCCGGCTTTTCCGTTGCTGCCTGCATATTAATACTTTGCAGCATATGGTGGTTCTATATCATGCTGGTTGACCTTCTGGCCAACAGGAAGCAGTTTTTTACACATAATTCGGTCACGTGGCTTGTTGGAATTTACCGGAGATATGAAAGCAGAAAACCTTTTCAGAAGGCGTTATTGTGGCGAATTTACGCCCTCGTGGGTGCCGAGATTATCCTCGTGTTTATAGTTTTCATTCTTTGTGCTTCAGGCCTCCGCACGGCACCCTATGCCATACCCTTCGTGCTTGGGGGCATATACCTGCTTTACCTGTATATGAGGCATTATCGCAAAACCGTTAACGAACTCGGCACGATTGTGGACCGGATAGAAGATATGAAAAACGGCAAATATGAAACCCATGCATCACTTCCGCCGGAGTCGGACCTCAGCAGGGCATGGGAAAACCTTGAACTCATTCAGGACGGCATCCAAAAGGCCGTGGAGGAAAAACTCAGAAGCGAGCGCATGAAAATGGAACTTATAACCAATGTGTCCCATGACCTCAAAACGCCTCTGACATCCATAATAAGCTACGCGGACCTTCTTGCGAAGGAAGAAGGCCTGCCTGATACGGCAAGGGATTATGTACAGATACTATCCAAAAAAGCAGACAGGCTGAAGACCCTCATCCAGGACCTGTTTGAGCTGAGCCGTGCCGCAAGCGGCGACATGGTGCTGGATATGAAGAAAATAGACCTGGTGAAGCTCATTGAGCAGACCATGGCCGATATGAACGAGCAGATTGAGGAGTCAGACCTTGTCTTCAGGGTAAAGCTGCCTGACAGCCCCGTATATATAATGGGCGACGGCAGACGGCTCTACCGGGTATTCCAGAATCTCATCACCAATGCACTCAAATATTCGATGAAATCATCGAGGGTATATATCAGCCTTACTGCCGGGGACGGCCGGGCTGTGGCGGAAATAAAGAACATTGCCAACTATGAGATGGATTTTGACGCGGACGAGATTGTGGAACGCTTTGCAAGGGGTGACAAGGCGAGATCCACCGAAGGTTCAGGCCTTGGCCTTGCAATAGCCAGAAGTTTCACCAATGCCTGCGGGGGTAAGTTCGACGTGAGCATTGACGGTGACCTGTTCAAGGTGACCCTTACGTTCAGAATGGTTGAAAACGCTGAGGAAGCTTCCGACAGCGTCAGGCAAAGTGCACCGGCTGAAGAAGCCTGATGTGTGGCATCTCTGCAGAAATATCCGAATAACGCAATAAGAACATTGGCGGCTTTAAAGCCGCCTTTTTCCGTATTCATACCTTTCCACGTTTCCATAAATGAAGCCAGTTTTTTATTTTCGGTTCTGCCTGATATTCTTTTTCTTTCTGTTATTGCCTTCCCGATTGTGATAAAATGCTTTTATATGGTGGCAGGATATAGTATTAAGAATAGGGCGTTTGCCATAATCCGCACGGCGCAAGGAATTCCGGACCTTATGCCGGGAAGGGGCGGAAAACGGCCTGTAAAGCCCCCGCATGTCGCCGCGCGTTGACAAGCCATTATTGAACGGTTACAATGATTCGATAGACTAGGTATGGATGGGAGAGTGGCGAAAAATGCTTACACAGGCGCCGAAGGGAACCCATGACATATTGCCTGACGAGATAGACAAGTGGTACTACGTGGAACAGAGGTTTGCCGAGATATGCAGGAGATTCGGATATAAGGAGATACGCCTTCCCGTTTTTGAACACACCGAACTGTTCCAGCGCGGTGTCGGGGATACGACGGATATTGTCCAGAAGGAAATGTATACCTTCGAGGACAAGGGCGGAAGAAGCCTGACCCTGCGCCCCGAGGGAACCGCGGGAGTAGTCAGAAGCTATATAGAGCATGGCATGTCGTCATGGCCCCAGCCCATAAAGCTGTTTTACAACATCACCGCTTACCGCTATGAGAAGATGCAGAAGGGGCGTTACCGCGAATTCCACCAGCTTGGCGTTGAACTTTTCGGTGCGGATGACCCTTCGGCCGATGCGGAAGTCATCTCTCTCATGGTTCTGTTCTTTAGCAGCCTGGGCGTAAAAAACCTCAGCCTTAACCTTAACAGCATCGGATGCCCAAAATGCCGCAGTGAGTACAACCGGAAGCTCAAGGAATTTCTGGCCGACAGGATAGACCAGATGTGCGATACCTGCAGGGAACGCATGAACCGCAATCCGATGCGAATTCTTGACTGCAAGGAGGAAGGCTGCAGGCAGCAGCTCAAAGATGCGCCGATGCTCCTTGACTATCTTTGCGATGACTGCAGGGAGCATTTTGAAAAGGTCACCCAGAAGCTTCAGGAAATCGGAATCCATTATGAGATAGACAAGCGTATTGTACGCGGCCTGGATTACTATAACAGGACGGTATTTGAACTTGTGTCGAGAAACGTCGGAACCCAGGGCACCGTTTGCGGCGGCGGCCGCTATGACGGCCTGATGGAGCTTTGCGGCGGTCCTTCCACCCCCGGAATCGGTTTTGCAATCGGGGTTGAAAGGCTCCTTCTGGAAATGGAAAGCCAGGGAATTGAAATCCCGTCCGCTCCGGGCCCGGACATCTATCTGGGCTCAATAGGCGAAAGTGCCGGGAAGCTTTGCGAAAAGCTTGCATGGGAGCTCAGGTCCAAAGGTATAGCATGCGTCAAGGATATCATGGGCAGAAGCGTAAAGGCCCAGATGAAATATGCAGATAAACTTGGAGCCCGGTATGCGCTTATCATCGGAGACACCGAGGTTGAAACCAACAAGGCCTCGCTTAAGGACATGAAAACCGGAGAATCCAAGAATATCAGCCTGGACACACTTATCGACAGGCTTTTGAAAGAAAAAGGAAACTGAACAGGAAAGGCAGATACGTATATGGCTGAAAGCATGAAAGGCTTGAAAAGGACACATCGATGCACCGAGCTGACTCCGGCAGACGTGGGCAAGGAAGTCGTGGTCATGGGTTGGGTGCAGAGAAGGAGAGACCTGGGAAAGCTGATATTTATAACGCTCAGGGACAGAACGGGAATCATCCAGGTGGTGTTCAACAGCGAAACAGACCCTGAACTCCACGAAAAGGCTTCCCAGGTTAGGAGCGAATATGTGCTGGCTGTGAGGGGCGTACTTGCCCGAAGAAGCGAGGAAGCAATAAACAGAAACATGAAGACCGGAGAAATTGAAATAATAGCCAGGGAACTCCGTATACTCAACAAGGCTGAAACGCCTCCGTTCCATATCGAGGAAAATTCGGACGCCAATGAGGTTCTGAGACTGAAATACCGTTATCTTGACCTGCGCCGCCCGAACCTGCAGAGAAATCTGATGCTTCGTCACCGCATAACGAAGATTGCGCGTGACTATTACGACGAGAACGGTTTCCTGGAAATAGAGACCCCATTCCTTACAAAGAGCACTCCGGAGGGTGCAAGGGACTATCTTGTACCGAGCCGTGTTCATCCGGGCAAATTCTACGCGCTTCCCCAGTCGCCTCAGATATTCAAGCAGCTTCTGATGGTGGCCGGCTTCGACCGCTACATGCAGATAGTGAAATGTTTCAGGGACGAGGACCTGCGGGCGGACAGGCAGCCCGAGTTCACCCAGATAGATCTGGAGATGTCCTTCGTGGACATGGACGATGTGATGGCTGTCAACGAGGGCTTCATCAGCCGTCTCTTCAAAGAAACGCTGGGCATAGAGATAAAGACGCCGCTGAGAAGGCTTACTTACGCGGAAGCCATGGAACGGTTCGGGTCAGACAAGCCCGATACCCGCTTCGGACTTGAGCTGGTGAATGTCTCGGATGTGGTGGCAGAATCCCAGTTCAGGGTATTCAGGGATGCCGTGGAAAGCGGCGGCAGCGTGCGCGCCATCAACGCAAAGGGCGCTGCACCCAAATTCTCACGCAAGGAAATCGACGCACTGGGCGAGGTAGTCAAGACCTACAGGGCCAAGGGCCTTGCATGGATGGCTGTGGAGGCGGAAGGAACAAGGTCTCCCATTGCCAAGTTCCTCACCGAATCCGAGATTGAAGGAATAAAGGAGAGACTGGGTGCCGTGCCCGGCGATCTTCTGCTCTTTGTGGCAGACAGCAGGAATGATATAGTCTTTGACGCCCTCGGACACCTGAGACTGGAACTGGGAGAAAGGCTTGGGCTTATCGACCACAGCCGCTTTGACGTTCTCTGGGTCACCGACTTTCCTCTTCTTGAGTACAATGAGGAAGAAAAACGCTGGGAAGCCATGCACCATCCGTTTACAGCTCCCATGGACGAGGACATACAGTACCTGGATACCGATCCCGGCAGAGTCCGTTCCAAGGCCTATGACATGGTCATAAACGGATACGAGGTCGGAGGCGGCAGCATCCGTATACACAGCCAGGAACTCCAGACGAAAATGTTCCGGGTTATTGGTCTTTCTGATGAACAGGCCAGGGACAGGTTCGGCTTCATGCTTGAAGCCTTCAGATACGGTACACCGCCCCACGGCGGAATGGCCTTCGGCCTGGACAGGCTGACCATGCTGCTTGCAGGCACCAACAACATCCGGGATGTCATAGCCTTCCCCAAGGTCCAGACCGCTGCCGACCTTATGGCCAACGCTCCGGACTATGTAGACGAAAAGCAGCTTGAGGAGCTTCATATCAAGACGGTGGTCAACGAAAGTGGAGAAAAGAATAATTAAGGAAGTCATTGACTGGGGGCTGCATATCGGCATAGCCGTACTGCTGGCTGTCCTGGTCGTTACATTTTTGGGCAGGATAACCGTAGTGGAGGGAACTTCAATGACTCCCACCCTTCATAACAATGACGTACTCATCATTGAAAGCATCACTCCGCGGTTCGGTACCCTGCACCAGGGAGATATTGTGGTGCTACGTATTCCTGAGCTTTTGGGGAACAACAGGAAATACGCCGTAAAGCGGATTATAGCTGTTGAAAACCAGCATGTCCTCATAAAAGACGGAAAGGTCTATGTTGACGGAAAGGAACTTTCCGAGCCTTATATCAACGGTTCATACACCGATGAGATGAATGATCTGTATTCCGACATAACCGTCCCCGAGGGATGCATATACGTGCTGGGCGACAACAGGCTGCCCGGGAAAAGCCATGACAGCCGGGTTTTTGGCCCTGTCAACAAGGAACGGGTGGTAGGGAGGTGCTTTGTGCGCATCTTCCCGTTCAGTGATTTCGGTTCCGTCTGATTCCGATATTTTTCGCCAATATTTTCACCTGGACCGGGTACGTATGATAAAATATGGGTGAAGCATGTACGTCAATGCCTGACCGCACGTCTCTGAAAGGACTGAAAACCATGGAGGAAAACGTTCTCAAAAAGTCATCACTTTGCGAGGCGTTTAAACACATCATTCCGATAGATAGGTTACGGCAGGATTTTTCAGATGCCTTCATCACCAAACTCCAGTATCATAAGTCGGAAAAAACAGTCGATATATGTCTGGATATAAACAGGAAGGTAAGTGCTGACAAAATCCGTCAGCTCGAAAGTATGCTTTCGGACTATTTCAGTGCGCAGGTCAATATCTGGCCTGCCTTTTCCATGCCTGTACCCAAGAAACTGGAAGACTGGCACAGGGAGATTCTTATATCTTATACCTGCCGGGACAAGGCACATCTTGAGCCTTTCCTAAAAAACGCCGGATTCAGGCTTCAGGGCAGAAACCTTACGGTATGCCTTCCCGGAGCAGGCTGTGCAGTGCTGGAAGCGTCCGGCGCCGGAAAGGAAATGGAAAAGGCTTTCAGAATGCTGTTCCACAGTGACATAAAGGTTTCATTTACAGGGCCGGAAACAGAGAACATCACGAGTGAAGACTATTTTGCAAAAAAGATGGAGACCGAAGCGAAAATCGTGGCTCAGGTGCTGTCCGGCAATGAACAGGAGCATAGGGACGTAAAAAGTCACGAGAAAAAGAACGGGGGCAAGGCCGGAAATTCCGGCGTCATATACGGCAAACCGTTCAAGGGCGAGCCCGTGCGCATGATTGATGTGGACCTGAATTCGGGAAATGTAGTCCTTTCGGGCGAAATACTCAAGGTTGAGACCCGTGAACTGAAAAACGGGCGCGTGCTTCTCACCTTCGACATGACGGACAGGACTTCATCGCTCACATGCAAGGCATTCATAAAGGAAGATGAAAGCGGGGGACTGAAAGAAAGACTGAAACCCGGTGTCTTCGTCCGGGTAAACGGCGATGCCGAATATGATCCCTATGAAAGGGAGCTCATCATAAAGCTAAGGGCTATCGAATGCACAGAGGGAAATCCCAATAAGAGGATGGATACTGCAGAGCAGAAAAGGGTAGAGCTGCATCTTCATACCCAGATGAGCCAGCTTGATGCGGTAACCTCAGTTAAGGATGCAATTGAGCGTGCTGCAGAATGGGGTCACAAGGCCATAGCGGTTACAGACCACGGGGTGGTGCAGGCATTTCCTGAAGCCCAGGATGTATCTAAGAAGCTCAAAAAGGCCGGCAAGAACATCAAGGTCATTTACGGAATGGAAGCATATGTACTTGTGGATGAGCACTATAACAGCAAGGGTGAACTGGATTACAAATCAGCCGAAACGTACCATGCCGTAATACTTGTCAGGAACCAGACCGGGCTGAAGAACCTGTACAGGATAGTTTCGGAAAGCCATCTGAACTACTTTTACAAAAGGCCCAGGGTTCCGTGGTCCCTGTTTGAGAAATATCGTGAAGGCCTGATGATAGGCACCGCCTGCGAAGCCGGGGAACTCTACCGGGCAGTGCGTGACAACAAACCGGAGAAAGTCATTGAGGAAATAGCCGCACGTTACGACTATCTTGAAATACAGCCCATAGGCAACAACCAGTTCATGGTCCGCGAAGGAATCGTCAAGGACGAAGAAACATTAAGGGATATAAACCGGAAAATCGTTGAGCTGGGCGAACGGCTGGGCAAGCCCGTGGTTGCCACATGCGACGTGCATTTCCTTGACCCCGATGATGCCATATTCAGACAGGTCCTTCAGGCAGGCCAGGGTTACAAGGATTACGACAAGCAGGCCCCCGTATATTTCAGAACCACCTGTGAGATGCTCGAGGAATTCTCCTATCTCGGAGAGGATAAGGCATTCGAGGTGGTGGTGACAAATCCCAATGCCATAAGCGAAATGATAGAGGAAGTACAGCCCATTCCCGACGGCACCTACCCGCCGAAGCTTGAGGACGCCGAGGAGGAAATAAAGCGCATAAGCGAGGAGCGGGTCAGGGAGCTCTACGGGGACCCCCTGCCGGAGCTTGTCAGACAGAGGGTTGACCGGGAACTGGGGTCCATCATAAAGAACGGATTTTCTTCCCTCTACATGATAGCCAGAAAGCTCGTCCTGAAGTCACTTTCGGACGGATATCTTGTCGGTTCCAGGGGTTCCGTCGGTTCATCCTTTGTGGCATACCTTCTTGGAATTACAGAAGTGAATGCGCTTCCGCCCCATTACCGGTGCGGCAACTGCAAGTATTCGGAATTCTATGTAAAGGATGAGCACATAGCCTGCGGTTTCGACCTTCCCGACAAGGTATGCCCGAGATGCGGCCAGCCCCTCATAAAGGACGGCCATGACATAAGGTTTGAAACATTCCTTGGCTTTGACGGCGACAAGGAGCCAGATATAGACCTCAACTTCTCCGGCGAATACCAGCCCAGGGCCCATAAGTACACCGAGGAGCTCTTCGGCGTGGGATACACTTTCAGGGCAGGCACCATTGCAACGATTGCCGAAAAGACGGCCTACGGATTCGCGAAGAAGTTCCTGGAGGAAAGGGGTATACCGGCGACCAGGGCCGAGACCGAGCGGCTTGCCGCGGGATGCATGGGTACAAAGCGAACCACCGGCCAGCACCCGGGCGGAGTCATGGTCGTGCCCAAATACAAGGAGATATATGACTTTACGCCGATTCAGCGGCCTGCCGATGATCCGGATTCCGACATCATCACGACCCATTTCGATTATCATTCCATCAGCGGAAGAATACTCAAGCTGGATATACTGGGTCATGATGACCCGACGGTCATCAAGATGCTGCAGGACCTGACGGGCGTGGACCCGAAGAAGATACCGCTCGATGATAAGAAGACCATGGGAATCTTCTCGGGCACCGAGCCTCTGGGTGTCACTCCCGAGGAGATAGGAAGCCCTGTGGGCACCATCGGTGTTCCCGAATTCGGCACCAAATTCGTAAGGCAGATGCTGGAGGATACAAAGCCCAAGACATTTGCCGAGCTTATCCGTATTTCAGGCCTGTCCCACGGAACGGACGTATGGCTTAACAACGCGCAGGATTTAATAAGAAACGGGACGACAACACTTTCGGGCGTTATAGGTACCCGTGACGACATCATGATATACCTGATGTCGAAGGACCTCCCTCCGCTTACCGCCTTCAAAATCATGGAGGCTGTCCGCAAGGGCAAGGGCCTGTCGGAGGAATATGAAAATCTCATGAGGAAGAAAGGCGTTCCAGAGTGGTACATAGAATCCTGCAAGAAGATAAAATACCTGTTCCCGAAGGCCCATGCAGCCGCATACGTGATGATGGCCTTCAGGATAGCATGGTTCAAGGTCTACTACCCCGAGGCATTTTATGCCACATATTTCAGCGTCAGGGCCGACACCTTTGACGCCAATATCATATCGAGAGGCCCCGATGCGGTGAACCTGGCCATAAAGGACATAGAGGAGAAGGGCAAGACGGCGACCCAGAAGGACAAGGACCTCCTTACGATCCTTGAGGTAGCAAGGGAAATGTATGCCCGCGGCATAAAGTGCCTTCCCGTGGATTTGTATAAATCTGATGCCACTCGCTTCACAATAACCGGGGACGGAATACTGCCGCCGCTTACGGCACTGCAGGGTCTGGGTGCGTCGGCCGCAAGGAACATCGCGGCTTCAAGAAAGTACGGCGAATTCGTATCCATAGAGGATTTGAAGATGAGGTCAGGCGTATCGAAGGCTGTGATAGACATCCTTGCCGAGCACGGCTGCCTGGACGGCCTGGAGGAAAGCAGCCAGCTGTCAATGTTCGCATGATTCAGGGAGGATGCGTATGACTGATACTGTCAGAAAACTTGAAAAGACCGTGGAATACCTTAAAGACACCGCCTGTATGATACCTGAAATTGCCGTCATCCTGGGGTCGGGCCTGGGAAACCTTGCCGACTTCATTGAGGAAAGGCAGGAGATTCCCTACAGGGACATACCCGGATTTCCGGTGACAACTGTTCCGGGCCATGAGGGAAAGCTTATCTTCGGTCGCCTCGGAGGAAAAAGCGTTGCGGCGATGAAAGGCAGGTTTCATTATTACGAGGGCCATGACATGAGCGTTGTGGTCTATCCTGTCCGGGCTTTGGGAATGATGGGCATCAAAAACCTGATTGTCACAAACGCTGCAGGAGGAGTCAACACCTCATTCAGGCCCGGTGACCTGATGCTGATAGAGGACCATATAAGTCTGTTTGCTGAAAATCCGTTGCGGGGCGAAAACATCGATGAACTGGGCCCTCGTTTTCCGGACATGTCAGCCGCATATGACATGGAGCTTAAAAAGCTTGCCCTGGAATGCGCCTCAAGGACCGGAATTGAGCTTAAAAAAGGCGTTTATTGCTACACAAAGGGGCCCTCATTCGAGACACCTGCCGAGATAAAAGCCCTTCGTGTTCTCGGAGCCGATGCGGTAGGCATGTCCACGGTTCCCGAGGTCATTGCCGCAAGGCACATGGGCATGCGGGTGCTTGGCATATCATGCATAACCAATATGGCAGCCGGCATCCTTGACCAGCCCCTCACACACGAAGAGGTAATCGAGACGGGTAAAAAGGTTGAGCAGAAGTTTTCTTCACTCGTACGGGAGATAATAGGAAGCTGGAGATAGAAAAATATCAACCAGAAACGGAGCTGTCCGGCCCCTGCCGGTACGGACGGATTTTATGAACGGTCAGGGCACCGGGACAGCTCCTTTTTGCTATTCAAAAACGTAGTTTTCCGGTGCGCAAATCATGATTTCAGCCTGTTCATCCATGAGCCTGTCATAGTAATCGAAAAGTCTTGCTATCGTAAATGTTCCGACAGTATAGTGCCACATATCGCCCGGTAAACTTATCTCAAGGTTCAGCGTCGTTCCCGAGGCATGAAGCTCTGCCTTCATGTTCCTGAGCATGTGGTCGGTAAAATCCCCGAATATCTCCCTGTTTATCTTTATTTCAAGCCTGTCTGTGTCCGTTGTTACTTTCCTGCAATCAAACGGGCGTGTGGATGAAACAATCTTCACAATTCGTGCGTCTGCCGGAACGTCGAATGTTGCCGCCGTCACATAGTTTTCATCGGAGTACCGGGCAAGGAACTCCTCATCGTCCGGGCTTACAATAAGGATTATAGCGAAGGATAATGCCAGGATGACAGATATGCATATCACCAAAGGCTTGTTCATGGTTACCTTACCTCCATCCGTTTAATGGGGACATACCCCAGCGCAAAGGATACAAGGGTTATTGCCGCAAGTCTGAGGAACAGTATGCCGGGCACGGGCCTGTAGAACACATATCCCACAAGGTAGGAAAAGATTCTTCTGAATGATTCGGAATAAATCAGTGCCACAAGAAACATCCCCAGAATTATGCCGGCAGGGATTTTGTAGCGGTAGAACCATGCAAACACCGCCCAGCTTACGGCAGTTATGCATACGGTGAGGATATAGGATGTGATGAACCCGACAAGGAAGTTTTCCTTTGTTATGGCCCAGGTGAACAAGCTGACCGGAGCGGTGCCCGAAGCAATTCCGGCAAGAAGCGATTCAACAAGCAGGGAAAAGCATGATGTAAGCAGCATGACAAGCGGCATGACCAGAATCATTATTATATGAGACAGAACAAGGAGGTTTCTGTCAACGGGAAATGAAAACTTCTTAAAGAGCTCCATGTTGCTTGTAACGACAATCATTGAAATTGCCGATGTAATAATGCCATTAACAAATCCCACATCCAGCGAACCGCTTTCGGAGGAACTGAACGCCGGACTGAAAATGTATTTTGATAATACCAGGCCTGCCATGATGGAGACGAAAACAATGTATATCACTTTAAAGTCGAGATAATAGCTGTATAGAAGCGATTTTAGGGTCCGTAGCCTGTTATTCCGATATGACATCAAGGACACCTCCCCTGTCGGATGCAGTAATGTTGATGCATACGTCCTGTACGCTCATGGGGCTTACCGTTATACCTGAAGCCTCAAGCCTTCCCAGCTCTTCAGCGGTGAAATCATTCACAACACCAAGCACCAGCATTTCTCCCATGGACTGACGGCTGATAACCCGGTGGCGCCCCTCAATTTCCCCAAGGATTTTTCGGTGGCCCGTAAGGTAAAGGGCGTAGTTCTGCACATCCCCAATGTCCTTGTGGAAGACAAGCCTGCCCCTGTCTATCAGCACCACCTGCTCCATAAGGCCTTCCAGCTCGGTTATCAGGTGGCTTGATATGATGAAAGTTCGTGGGTGGTCCGAATAATCCTTCAGAAGAAGGCTTGCAAACTCCCTGCGGTGGGCGGCGTCAAGCCCTGTGGTAGGTTCGTCGAGCATGGTGAGAGGGCTTCGGCTTGCAAGTGCGATGATGAGGGAGAAAAGCGTCTTCATTCCTTTTGAGAGTTTCTGGAACCTGATCTTCAGGGATATTTCAAAGTAATCCATGAGTTTTAATGCAAGCGCCCTGTCAAAACGGCTGTAGGCAAGGGCGGCAATGTCGATGATATCACGCAGTACCGCTGAATCCCCGTATCTGTTATCATCCATGTATACGATATCTGAAAGCACATTGATATTGTCGAACGGATTTTCGCCGAAAACCATGACGGTGCCCCCAGTGGGCCTCAAGTATCCTGCCAGTGTTTTCATAAGCTTAGTCTTGCCTGCACCGTTTCTTCCGATCAGCCCTAATGCGGTTTTCCTCAAGCTGAAGACTTATTCCGTCGAGGGCTGTCTTTTTCCCGAAACGTTTTACCAGGTTCTGAAGAATCACAGCATTCATCCGTTTTCCTCCTTCCGGGGAATTTCAGCTTCACGAATCATGCTTATCAGCTCCTCCCTGCTGATGTTCAGTTTCTGGGCTTCCATTACCAGCTTTCTTACGCATTCGGCAATTGCCGGACGTCTTTTTTCGCGGATCATTTCCCTTGCCCCCTTTGACACATGCATTCCCAGGCCGCGAACCTTGTAGAGGATGCCTTCCTGAACCAGGATATTTATGCCTTTGGCTGCAGTGGCAGGATTGATGTTGAACATCCTGGAAATCTGGTACTGGGAATAGCATTCGCTTCCCTCTTCCAGGATGCCGTTCAGGATGTCGTCCTCAATACCTTCGGCAATCTGGATGTAGATAGGCTTTATGTCTGCAGGATTCAGCTTCATTACATCACCACACTTATACTACATTACTCATGTAATGTAGTATAAGACATAACCCATTATCTGTCAACAGGGAAAAAGAAAAAATCTGCACGCCTTTATTTTTCAGGGCCGGTCTGATACAATCCAATAAAAAGAAAAAGTAAGAATATAAGAGGAGCAATTGTTATGAAGAGTCTGATAAGGGACATTTCGCTGGCGGATTCCGGAAGACGCAAGATAGAATGGGCAAGGCGCCATATGCCCATCCTTTCGGGGCTTGAGGAGGAATTCAAAAAGACGCGGCCCTTTGAAGGAGTAAAGATTTCGCTGTCTGTGCATCTGGAGGCGAAGACAGCATACCTTTCGAAGGTGCTTGCCGCGGGCGGTGCGAAGATGGCGGTTACGGGAAGCAATCCGCTGTCCACCCAGGATGATGTGGCCGCAGCCCTTGCTGCCGACGACATGGAGGTTTATGCGTGGCACGGCGCCACGCCTGAGGAGTACAGGGAACATATACGCATGACGCTTAAGCACGGTCCCAACATCATCATCGATGACGGAGGGGATTTGGTAAACTGCCTTCATAACGAAATGCCGGACCTCATCCCCGGAGTATGGGGCGGCTGCGAGGAGACAACCACAGGCATCATACGGCTCAGGGCGATGGAGCGGGACGGTGCCCTGAAGATACCCATGATGGCCGTGAACGATGCCATGTGCAAGCACCTGTTTGACAACCGTTACGGTACAGGCCAGTCGGTCTGGGACGGCATCAACCGCACCACAAATCTGATTGTTGCCGGAAAAACCGTTGTCGTTGCGGGATACGGCTGGTGCGGAAGGGGAATTGCCATGCGGGCCAAGGGCCTCGGTGCACGGGTGATTGTTACCGAAGTCGACCCGGTCAAGGCAATAGAGGCCGTCATGGACGGCTTTTCGGTCATGCCGATGGATGAGGCGGCACCGCTGGGCGACATCTTCATAACTGCAACCGGATGTGAGCACGTAATCCGCGGAGAACACATGATGAAGATGAAGGACGGGACACTGCTCTGCAACGCGGGCCACTTCAACGTGGAAATCTGCATACCGGAGCTGGAAGATTTGGCGGTTGAAACAGAGCAGAGCAGGAGCAACATAACCGGATACAGGATGGCTGACGGAAGGTGGATTTACCTTCTTGGCGAGGGGCGCCTTGTGAACCTGGCATGCGGTGACGGCCATCCCGCCGAGATTATGGACATGAGCTTTGCCGTTCAGGCCATGGCTTCGCTGTATATCGCAGAAAACAGGGACAAACTGAAGCCCGGTGTTTTTGAGATTCCCGGAAGCATTGACAGAAAGATAGCGATGAAGAAGCTGGAAAGCATGGGAATACGCATAGACTCACTCACAGAGGAGCAGGAACGCTATTTGTCCAGCTGGAACGTTTAGTTTTTATGAAGCATGCTGTAGCAGGTTATACGGTTCTTCCCGTTCCGCCTTGATACGTCGAGCGCCCTGCCCGCCGCCTCGAGCAGGGCCGTGACGTTATCGGCGTCGTCAGGATATGTAGCTATGCCGATGGATACGGTTACCTTCGGGTCGGATTTTTCCTGGACCGCCTGTCTGAAACGCTCAGCCGAAAGGCAGGCGCGGACAGATGAAACCCCGGGAAGGATGACGGCGAATTCATCACCGCCGAAGCGAGCCGTTATATCATCCTTTCTGAAGGAGGCCTGAATCAGTCCGGAAACTGACCTGATGCATCTGTCGCCTGCCTGCCGGCCTAAGCCTTCGTTGATTTTGCCGAAATCGTCGATGTCTATCAGCAGAACGGAAAAGCTGGAGTACGGCATGCGTTCAGTCATGCTTTCCATCAGGCTGATTAGCGTTGATTTCAGATAGAGGCCGGTCATTCCGTCAGTCTTTACACTTCGGGCAGTAAGTCTTCCGGCCCTTTCGATTTCATTTACGCGCCTTGTAATCTCGGCCCGGATGCTCTGGTTTATCCTGTCAAGCTCCAGACTGTACCTTTCGTGTTCTGATTTGAGTTTTCCATAGGTATTAAGGTAAAGATACAGTGCGCATACAAAAAGCCCTGCCCCAGCCGGAAGTAATGCCAAAACCCAGTTTCCGCTTTCGTAAAGAAAGAGGGCAAAGCCGACCGAGGTAAGCAGAATTCCCGAATGGAGAAGTGCGCTGTCACGGTTTCTGCATATCAGGCTTACGACCGTCATGATAAACTGGGCGGCTGCAAGCACCAGGTTGGCAGTCTGGATGTATATCGTGTAATTCAGGCCTGTTAACCTTTTTTGTATCAGTATAGCCCCGACCGGCAGAAGAAATATGATGACATAAAGGAATTTCAGCGCATCGGCGGGTTTCCTGACAAGCGAGATTAAAACAAGCAAAAGTATGAGAAGAAACCACGACAAATCGAGGTAAACCGATGCCGCGTTTACATTGTACGGCGAAACAAGAAAGGAATAGCCGGCAAGAACAAGAGGAATGAAGAATGAAAGCCCCATGGCCCTGAGCCTGGTGTCATGTGTTTTTACGGTAAGACATGTTGCAAACATGTATGCTGAAAACGACTGAAGAAGCAGTAGCTGAATCTGGTTGTCAAAGCTCAGGTAGAACATGAAATACCTCCCCGGAGGACATTATCCCAAAAAACATGGGACAATGCTGTCCTTTAATTTTATATCGGCCCCGTCTCCCGTTTCTTACAACGTCTGAACCCGACGCGGCGGCGCCATATAATTATTTTCCTGAAGAAATACAATCTTCAGCAATATTTTCAAAATAAAAACCAGGCCGCTATGTTAAAATAAAACATGAAGCAGCCATCCTGCAGAGGATGCATTTTACGGCTTTAGAGAAACAATTGGAGGGATCTTCCATGGAAACGGCCGCAAGAAAAACGACCGCTGAAAAACTCGCGGAGAAAAACGGCATAACGTTTTACAGAATCAACTCTGAAAAATTCAAGACAAACCGTGTTGACATATTCTTTCTTGACAGACTTGAAAGAGAACGTGCCTCGGCCAACGCCATACTGCCGTCAGTGCTGAAGAGGGGATGCAGCAAGTTCCAGACTCAGCGCGAGCTTGAGATACGCATGGAGGAACTGTACGGCGCCGTGGTGGACGGAGGCTGCAACAAGAAGGGCGAAACCCAGATTGTCAGCTTTCATATGTCCCATATAGCAGACAAATATACGGGAAAAGGGGACAAGCTCTTTGACAAGTGCAGCCAGCTCCTCATGTGCATCCTGCAGAATCCCGTAGTGGAGGATGGAGGCTTTAAGGCCTCGGTGTTCAGACAGGAGCGGGACAACCTGGTAGATTATATAAGAAGCAGGATAAACGACAAGATGCGCTTTTCCTTCCTGAGGTGCATTGAGGAGATGTGCCGCGGGGAGGCATTCGCCATACCCGACGAAGGTTATGAGTCGGACGCGCTTCTGCTTACACCCCAGAAAACCTATGAGATTTATCAGCAGATGATTTCGTCCTATCCGTGCTATGTTTACATGAGCGGGTCCATAGATGACGAGAGCGCATACAGGTTTATAGAGCAGTTTTCACAGATACCGCGCACGGACACAGGACGCACGGGGACTTGCGAAGTGAAAAAGAATGTAAGCGAGGTAAGGCGCGTTGACGAGAGCATGGATGTAAACCAGGGAAAGCTCTGCCTGGGCTTCAGAACCAATGTGGAGCCTACCTCTCCGGATTACTATCCCCTTGTGGTATACAACGGCATACTGGGCGGGGATGTCCATTCAAAACTCTTCCAGAATGTGCGTGAAAAGGCCAGCCTTGCATATTACGCCCAGTCGGTGCTGGAAAAGTACAAGGGCCTTATGATAATCATGAGCGGAATAGAACATGCAAACAGGGACAAGGCCGAGAAAATCATTCTCAGGCAGTTCGAGGACATGCGCGAGGGCAACATAACAAGGGAAGAACTGGATGCCACCAAGAAATCCCTGATGACAGGCATCAAGACGATGCAGGACAGCCAGGGTGCCATTGTCGATTTCTTCCTGAGCCAGCATCTTATCGGTGAGGGGGATGATTTCGAATCAATGGCCCGCAAGATTGAGGCTGTTACCATAGATGACGTGGTGCGCGTTGCGCAGAATGTCCAGCTTGACACCATATATTTCCTGAAACCCGACAACCCGCAGCCGGCGCACCAGGATGAATGAGCCTTAGAAGGAGGTTTGCAGAATGGCGGATTACAGAACAATAAATTATGACAGACTGGGTGAAACCCTTTATGAATATGATCATCCGAGCGGGCTTAAGGCCTTTCTTGTAAGAAAGCCCGGATACAACAAGAAAACCGCTCTTTTTGCCACGGACTACGGCTCGATAGACAACGTATTCAAAAAGAGCGACGGGCAGGTCATGCATGTACCGGACGGCATAGCCCATTTTCTGGAGCACAAGCTCTTTGAACAGAAAGAAGGAAACATGCTCGACCGCTTCTCGAAACTGGGCTCATCTCCAAATGCATTTACCTCGTTCAACCAGACAGCCTACTATTTTTCATGCACCGACCTTTTCGAGGAAAACTTCAGGATGCTGCTGGATTATGTTCAGAATCCCTGGCTTACCGATGAGAACGTGGAGAAGGAAAAAGGGATAATCGCCCAGGAGATACGAATGTATGAGGACGATCCCGACTGGAGGCTGTACTTCAACCTGCTTGGCTGCCTTTATGTCAACCATCCGATTAAAATCGACATAGCAGGCACCGTTGAAAGCATACAGAGAATAAACAAGGAACTCCTGTATGAATGCTACAACGCCTTCTACACGCCCGGCAACATGGTAGTGGTGGTTGCCGGTGACGTTGACCCAGACCGGGTGTTCACAATTGTTGACAATATGATAAAATCAAAGGACAAGGGAAGGCCTGAAAAGCACTACCCGGACGAGCCGGAAACCCTCAATGCTGAATACAGGGAGCAGAAACTCCAGGTTTCCATGCCCCTTTTCAGCATGGGAATCAAGGACCCGGTCCGTCTGTCGGGATATGAGCTGTTAAAGAGAAGGACTGCGATAGGCATCATTCTTGCTGCCATAATGGGAAGAAGCTCCGAGCTTTTCAACAGGATGTACTATGAAGGGCTCATCAATGATTCTTTCCAGTTTGACGTATCAATGGACCAGAGTTACGGCTTTGTAAACTGGGGCGGTCAGACTACCGATCCTGAGAAGGCCGCACAGGAAATACGCAGCGAGATAACGGCGACCGTCGAAAGGGGCCTGGATGAGGCAGTGTTTGAGCGCCTCAAGAAAGCGCATACGGGAGTTTTCATCAGGACGCTCAATTCCACCGATATCATTGCAAGAGAGGTTATGGACTGCTATTTCAACAGGACAAACTACTTTGACCTCTGCAGGGTTTTTGATGAGCTTGATGTTAACTACACCAACAGTGTGCTGAGGGATTTGTTTGCCAGAAAAACGGCACTGTCGGTGATAAAACCGGTATGAAAACATTGGAGGTTGAGAGTATGGGGGTCCAGGATTTTATAGAGTTTCCGAAGCTCGGAATAAGGCTTGAGGTCAGTCCGATAGCTTTCAAAATACCTGAATTTCTGGGCATCGGGCCTATTTATGTGCACTGGTACGGAATTATCATTGCATCTGCAATCATCATCTGCCTCATTCTTGCCACGAAGCAGGCAGAGAAGTTCAATATCATGGAAGACGACCTTCTCGACATGTTTCTTATCGCCCTGCCCGTGTCGGTTATTTTCTCAAGGCTGTTTTTTGTGATTGTAAAATGGGATGAATTGTTCAAATCCGATCCGAAAAGGGCATTTTACATCTGGGAAGGCGGCGTGACCATTTACGGTGCTGTAATAGGTGCTTTGCTGGCGGTGTTCATCTTCTCAAAGATAAGGAAGATAGACATGTGGGCCCTGGCAGACTTTGCCTGCGTATACCTTCCTCTCGGACAGGCCATAGGCCGCTGGGGCAACTTCTTCAACCAGGAACTCTACGGGAAGAATACCGATCTGCCCTGGGGCATGACGGGAAGCATCATTCAGACATACCCGGATGAAGGCATAGACCCCAGCCTTCCCGTACACCCCACGTTCCTGTATGAATCCATATGGAACCTGATTGTGTTTTCTGTCCTGCTTTCAATAAGGAAAAAGAACAAGGTCCGCGGCAGGGTGTTTGCATGGTACCTGATGCTTTACAGCTTCGCAAGGTTCCTGCTTGAATACCTGAGGGTGGACGATTTCCAGACAAGCAGCAATATACGCTATAACCAGGTCGTCGCTGCTGTATTGTTCCTCGGAGCATTCCTGTTCCTGGTGATTTCGGCTGCAAGGCGGAGAGCCCTAAAGGCTGCGCCGGTATATGATACGCCCAGCGCATATGCAGAAATACTGAAGAACATGCAGGAAGAGGAAAGGCAGGCGGAAGCATCTTCCAATGACAACGGTACAGCTCTGAACGATAATGAAGATGAAGCAGCTGCAGAGAAGACCGAAGAAAACAGGGCTTCCACGGACGGGGCCGGAGATACGGAAAGCGGTACTGCCGGCGGACAGAATGGCGAAAACAGAGACAATTAGCAAGCGTTGATGAACGCAGGGAAAAACAACCGTGGCCGGTAGCTGCGGCTGGCTTAAAATAAACATCTGTGAGGTAATTTTGTAGGTTTATGTATACCATTGAGAAAAACAAAGGACCTTCGCTGGTCAAGAGCATAGATTGGTTCCTGATCGTGAATGTGCTGCTTATAAACGGTCTGGGGCTTGTCGTGCTGAAGGGAATGACTTCACCCGACCAGCTTAACGCACCCAACCTGTTCATGAAACAACTGATTGCATCCGTCCTTGGCATTGCCGTCATGGTCATCATGATGATAATTGATTACAAGGACCTCAAGATACTCGGGGTGCCGGCTTATTTCCTCACCATTGCACTCCTGGTGGCGGTTCTGATTTTCGGCATCGGAAGAGAGGAGACGGGCACCCGGGGATGGCTTGTGCTTGGCCCTGTCAGCTTTCAGCCGTCTGAAATCGGAAAGCTGGCAATGACAATAGCCGCAGCGTACTATTTCGAAAAGATACAGGAGAACAAAAGCTTCAAGAATTACATAATGCTTATCGCCTCATCCGCGCTGCCCATCGCACTTGTGCTTCTTCAGCCTGATTTCGGAACGGCCGTTGTATACATTTTCATGTTCCTCTGTATGCTGTTTGTAAGCGGCATAAAATACCGGTATATCTTCGGATTCGGGGCAGCTGTAGTGCTCCTGCTGCCGCTTCTCTGGTACAAGGTGCTGGTGAATGTCCTGCGGCAGCATCAGATAAACCGCATACTGTCCTTCCTCAACCCTTCGGCATATGAAAACGACAGTGCGTGGCAGGTGCGTATGGCAATCCGCCATATAGGCAGGGGCCAGCTAAGCGGTGTGGGTCTTGGCAACGGCAAGGCAGTATACTATGTGCCGGCGGTGCAGACTGACTCAATTTTCGCAGTTATAGGCGAAGAACTAGGCTTTATTGGAACAGTGGCCGTGGTGGTGCTGTTTACGGCACTGCTTCTTCGTTGCCTCTACATCGCAAGGTTTGCCAAGGACAAGTTCGGTTCTTTCCTGGTAATAGGACTTATGGCAATGTTCATGTTCCATTATGTCGAGAATGTTGGCATGAACATCGGAATACTTCCTGTTACGGGCATACCGCTGCCGTTTATAAGCGTAGGCGGAACCTCGGTGGTGATAAATTACGTTGCCGTCGGAATCATTGTCAGCGTGTCCATGAGGCGGCAAAGGCCGATGTTTGAAGCCTGACCGTGGGTTACTTTCGGGATTGTTTCTGCCGGCCAGTCGATAGATTATTAAATTTGTGTTACAAAAAATCAATAGCAATGATTGGACAATTTTCAACAAATAATTACCTTGACACATCTGGTAGATTGTAAAATTCGACAATACAAGATATGGTACATTTTACACATAGATGGGATGCTCATGATTGGGCATCCTTTTTTTATTGAGTATGGAAGAAATTAATCTCAGGGTTGACGGGTGCCGATAAATGGAGTAGAATTCAAGGTAAGTGGAGCAAAGTGGGTGAAAGTGGTGAGTGGTTTTAACGGCAAATACACGAATACCATGGACGCAAAGAACCGCGTGTTCGTGCCTGCCGCCTATCGCCATAAGCTGGGAAATGAATTCATACTCACCCGCGGCGAGGATCAGAACCTCTATCTGTACCCGATGGAAGCCTGGGAGGAATTTGAAAGGCAGATCAAGAACCTCCAGACAAGCAGGCAGAACTACAGGGCAATCATTCGCCACTATTTCGCCAACGCAGTCACCTGCAGCCTGGACAGCCAGGGCCGGATCGTGATTCCGCAGGAACTGAAGGAGTGGGCCGGACTGACAAAGGACGTGCTTTTCGCCGGAGTGGATACCAAGATAGAAATCTGGGATCCGAAACGGTATGAAGAAGTCACAAGTTCCTATAATATTAACGAGATTCTGGACAGCCTGCCCATCAACCTTCCGTGAAACATCAATGAAAGAGGAATCCGGCCGTGACATTCGAACACAAGCCAGTGCTGCTCAATGAATGCATCGAATATCTCAACATCCGCGCTGACGGAATATACGTGGACGCGACAGTGGGAGGCGCGGGACACTCGTCTGAAATATTGAAACGCCTTGGTCCGGAAGGACTCCTGATAGGAATCGATCAGGACGCGGAGGCGATTGAAGCCGCCGGGCAGAGGCTCGGAAAAGTGGAGACCGAGGGACGGTATGTCCTTTACCATACGAACTTTGAAAACATAAGAGGAATCCTTGAGAAACAAAAGATAAACAGTGTTGACGGGGTGCTGATGGACCTAGGTGTTTCCTCCCATCAGCTGGATGAGGGTGAACGCGGATTCAGCTATCAGCATGATGCACCCCTCGACATGAGAATGGACAAAAGCACAGAACGGGATGCCGCGTGGGTTGTAAACAACCTGAGCCGTGAGGAGCTCACCCGGATTATCCGGGAATACGGAGAAGAGAAGTGGGCCCCGCGGATAGCGGAATTTATAGTGAAGTACCGTGAGATACAAAAGATAAGCACAACGGGTCAGCTGGCAGAAATAGTGAAGGCGGCCATACCGGCAGCCGCAAGAAGAACAGGGCCCCATCCCGCAAGAAGAACCTTCCAGGCAATCCGGATTGCTGTCAACAGAGAGCTGGAAGTTCTTGAGAAAGCACTGAATGAGACAATCAACCTGCTCAATCCCGGAGGCAGGCTGGCGGTAATAACATTCCATTCACTTGAGGACAGGATAGTCAAGCAGACATTCAGGGACAGGGCCCAGGGCTGCATTTGCCCGCCGGATTTTCCGGAGTGTGTCTGCGGCAGAAAACCCGAGATAAGGATAATTACCAGAAAACCTGTAACGGCTTCGCAAAGCGAACTTGAAGAAAATCCCAGGGCCAGAAGCGCCAAACTTCGGGTTGCCGAAAAGATTTAGCAATACCGTCATACGAAAGACAAAACCGTGATTTACAAGGGACAAAGTTTTTAAGGTACAAAAGAATCTCAAAGAACAAAAGAATTGAACAATGATTTTCCCGCCAACCGGAAGTTACCAAAGAAAAACGCTGAAACAACGTTCGAGTTACTTAAGACTAGAGCCCGAACTAAAGATAAAATTGATTACGGTTACATAAGACAAAGCATAGCGCAGGAACACTCAGGAAAAGCTCAGAGAAGAGAAACAAAGGAAAAGGCTGTACAAAAGAAAATCTTAAGTAAAGAGGAATAATCGGATTTATTTTGCCCGGGGTCTGCGGTACCGGCAGACCCGGGATTTCATCTCTTCTTGGGTGTCAGGGGTGGCGTTTTGAATAAACGCCACGTTGTTATCTTAACGGAGACAATAAATGATTCATGTCTCTAAGGAAAGCGGTTTGCCCTTTGGATAGGCTGGTTTTTAAAAGGAGGCACAATGGATGGAACCCAGAATGAGTTACGTATACGGCAGTACAGCGCCAAAGCTTTCCCCGGATTCTGAAAGGGAGGTACTGCGGAGGAAAAACAGAAAGTCGGCACGGGCAGCCGTTCATTCGTATGAACATATTCCGAAGGCCAGACTGATATTCTGCCTCATCGCGCTGACATCCATGTGCTTTGTTATGCTTTACCGCTTCTCGATACTTGCTGACCTCAATGCCACCATGAACAGGCTGAATGAGGAATATGAAGCGCTGAGGAACGAAAACAGGCTTCTGAAAGTTGAAATAGAGACCAGCATCGATCTTGACAGGGTAAAGGAGATAGCGGAAACACGGCTGGGAATGCACCAGCCTGACCGTTATCAGATTGTTGCGGTAAGTGTTCCGAAAAACAACTACAATGTGGTGCTGAACCAGGATTACATAGAAGAGACTGCCGGAAGCAAAGACAAGCCACTTCTGGAAGGTATATTGGATGCTATAAAGGCAGCCCTGCCGTGAGGCATTGCAAGCCAGACTCAAAATACCTGCCGGTTCGGTTTAATTTAGGAAATGACAAATATATTCATAAAACAAAGTATATATTTTATACAGAAAATGTGTGGGACCATGGATTGATGGAAACGCAAAGCCTGTGTCAGTCCGTTGTCCTTTTTTTGCAGGAGTAATCGGATGAGGAACGGTAACCGTGGAAACAGGGACGGCATGCAGGGAAGGACATCTTCACGTGCTCCGATTGATCTGAAAAGCGCCAGGAACAGAAAACGGGCCGAAGAAATTCCCGACCAGCCCAATACGGGAAAGCTGAAAAGACGGGAATTCTTCATGCTTGTGGTTTTTACCCTGTCGCTTTTTTTCATGCTCTACAGGGTAGGTTTCATACAGTTTGTAAAAGGCGAGGAATATCAGGAAAAGGCTTATTATAACCAGACTCAGAAAAGGCTGATAAACCCGAAGCGCGGGACCATTTACGACAGGAACGGGAAAAGCCTTGCCATCAGCGCATCGGTCAATACAGTATCAGTCAATCCCAATTCCTTGAGAAGTGAGCTTGACAATGATTCATCAAAGCTTGAGGAACTGGCCGAAGGCCTTGCAGCCCTTCTTGATATGGATACTGATGACATTCTGAGGATTTTCAACAAGAATTCCACGTATGAGTATGTGAAAAGGAAAATCGACAGGGAACTGGGCACCAGGGTGAGAAGCTATGTGGTGGATGAGATGGGTGTCCAGAGCATTTACATAGATGAGGATTCAAAACGCTACTATCCGAACGGAAGCCTTGCTTCCCATGTGCTTGGATTTACAGGTGTGGACGACCAGGGCCTTGCCGGAATAGAGCTGAAGTACGATTCGGTATTAAAGGGCATACCGGGCAAAATCATGAGTGAGGTGGACGTGCTGAGAAGGCCCATAAGCTTCAGCAAGGAAAGATATGTGGAAGCCGTGGATGGCTATGACCTTTATCTTACCATAGATGAAACCATCCAGTATTATACCGAAAAAGCCCTGGAACAGGCGGCTCTGGATTATAATCTAAAGCGTGGGGCCGCTGCCATTGTGATGAATCCCAAAACCGGGGAGATTCTGGCAATGGCGTCATACCCGGATTATGATCCGAATAATCCTGATGCGAAACCCGACTTTTTGGACGCCCCTGACTGGCAGGGCTTTTCAAGCGTTGAAGACACGCAGCTGCTCTGGTCGACCGTGTTCCGCAACAAGGCGCTGAACGACACATACGAACCTGGTTCGACGTTCAAGGCAATTACGGCCGCTGCCGCTCTGGAAGAAGGAATTGTGACACCCCAAACAACCGTGGCGTGCAAACCCTATTCTCTTGCCGGATATACCATCAATTGCTGGCGTGCGGGAGGACATGGCACAGAGGATTTCGCCCATGCGGTATATAACTCCTGCAACCCTGTATTTGTGCAGACAGCACTTTCATTGGGAATTGATAAGTTTTATACTTATGTACGTATGTTCGGGTTTCAGCAGCGAACCGGCCTCGAGCTGTCCGGCGAACCGACCGATGAGGAATACAGGAACCTGTGGCACAAGAACCCCCAGGAGATAGACCTGGCGGTCGCAGGATTCGGTCAGAGGTTCCAGGTGACCGCCATCCAGCTTGCCAATGCATACTGTGCCATAGCCAACGGCGGAAACCTGATGAAGCCGATGATAGTCAAGCAGATAACCGACAGCAACGGCAATGTCATACAGAAGTTTGAGCCACAGGTTGTAAGAAAGGTAATATCCGAGGAAACCTCAAAGACGCTCAGGGCCATACTTGAAGGTGTAGTTTCGGAAGGAACGGGAAAAAATGCTTACGTAAGCGGGTACAGGGTGGCCGGAAAGACCGGTACTTCCGAGACCCTGGAAACCGAATCCGAAGGCCGATATGTTGTATCCTTTGCCGGCATCGCTCCAGCCGATGATCCCCAGATAGTCGTGCTGGTGGTTCTGGACCATCCCCAGGTTGAAATGTACCGCAGGTCCGGCGGTACCCTGGCGGCGCCGGTTGCCGGAAAACTTATCGAGGAAATCCTGGAATATCTGCAGGTGGAAAGGGAATACAGCGAGGAAGACATGAAGGAGATGAGCGAAGAGGTATACGTACCTTCTCTGGTCGGCATGACCGTGGCGGAAGCAAAGGAGAAGCTCAAGGCATACGGACTGAAGTGCACCATCCAGGGTCCGCAGGATGACGGCGCCGTGATTCTTGACCAGACACCCAAAGCAGACTTCAGCGTTCCCAAGGATTCTACGGTGATTCTCTATACCGAAGGAAGCGCCGATGACGATATGGTGTCCATGCCCGACCTAAGCAACATGACGGTGGATGAGGCCGTTTCGGCAATGAAGAGCGCAGGGCTCAACATACGCGTCAGGGGCGAGGGCACCGTGATGAAGCAGCAGTATGAACCCGGCACGCTCCTGCATAAGGGCGAGGTTGTTGACGTTGAATTCATGCTTCTGGTTGCCGACTGATTGCATCGAACGACGAAATCTTCGCGGGTTTACAACCGTATGGAAGGAAGGATAGCATGAAACTTAGGGAACTTATTGAATCAGTTGAAGTGATTGGTATTCAGGGCAATGCTGAAAGGGAAATCAAGGGTGTGACGTATGATTCCCGAAAGGCATTGCCGGGATATCTCTTTGTATGCATAGACGGGTTTACCACTGACGGACATAAATATGCGCAGCAGGCGGTGGACAACGGTGCCTGCGCTCTTGTCGTGCAGAAAAACGTTAACATCATAGACGAGGACATAACCATAGTGCGGGTTAAAGACAGCCGGAAGGCCCTGGCGCTTATATCTTCCCGCTGGTTCGGCAATCCTTCCGGGAGCATGACGCTTGTAGGGGTGACCGGTACCAAGGGCAAGACAACCACAACCTACATGATACGTTCCATACTGGAAAAGGCAGGCAGAACCGTGGGCCTGATAGGCACCGTAGCCAACTGCATAGGCAACGAGAAGATTCCCGCCAGGAGGACCACGCCCGAGTCCTATGACCTCCAGGAGATGTTTGAAAAGATGAAGGAAAAGGGAGCAGACACTGTAGTTATGGAGGTTTCTTCCCAGGGACTCAAGCTTCACCGCGTAACCGGCTGCGATTTTGACTACGGTGTTTTCACCAATTTCTCCAAGGATCATATAGGCGGATTCGAGCATCCCGACATGGAGGACTATTTCAGGTCAAAGCTTCGCCTTTTCAAGATGTGCAAAAAAGGCATAGTTAATGTGGATGCGGCCTATTCCCAGCGTGTCATTGACGAGGCGACCTGCGAGATTCTTACCTTCGGCATTGAGAAGCCTGCCGATGTGCGTGCAGAGAACATTACAACACATTCTGACTCGGTGGAATTCGACGCCGTTACGCCATGGTTCAGGGAGCGCATCAAAGTTTCGGTCCCGGGCTTTTTCAGCGTCTACAACGCGCTGGGATCCATTGCGGTCTGCGGTCTCATGGGAGTGCCTGTGGATGCAATCCGCGAGGGACTTATGAAAGTTCAGGTTCCCGGCAGGGCCGAGGTGGTTCCGACTCCCGGCAAGGATTTCACGGTCATGATAGACTATGCCCATACTCCGGACAGCCTGGAAAACATACTTTCCACCGTCAAGGAGTTTGCAAGGGGGCGCGTGATATCGGTTTTCGGCTGCGGAGGGGACCGCGACAGGACAAAGAGGCCGCTCATGGGTGAGGTTTCGGGCCGCATAGCGGATTTCACCATAATAACATCCGACAATCCGAGAACAGAGGAACCGTCAAGGATACTGAAGGACATTGAGGAAGGAATAAAGAAGACCAACGGCAGGTATGTGGTCATCGAGGACAGGACCGAGGCAATACGTTATGCCGTGAAAAACGCGAGGAGCGGCGACATTATAGTGCTTGCCGGAAAGGGCCATGAAACGTATCAGATATTCAAGGACAAAACCATTCATTATGATGAACGGGAGATTGTGGAAAACATACTGAAGGAGCTTGAATGAGCGATGAAGGAAATGAAAGCCGCTGGAGTCTGCCGTGCTGTTGATGGACAACTTGCTGCTGACGGGAATATAATAATCAGGAGCGTGTCCACGGACTCCAGGACCATAGAGCCCGGTTCCCTTTTTGTGGCCATAAGGGGCGAGCGGTTTGACGGACATGACTTCATCCGTGATGCCATTGACAAGGGAGCCGCACTTGTTATGGCGGAAAAGGGGGCTTCCGTCCCGGAGGGCGTGCCGGCAGTTCTGGTGGACGATACGGTAAGGGCATTGGGAAAACTGGCTGCCTATCACCGCTCCCGTTTCAACATCCCCGTGGTTGCGGTTACCGGAAGCGTAGGAAAGACAAGCACCAAGGAAATGATTGCCGCAGCCCTTTCTGCAGGATGGAAGGTACACAAGACAAAGGGAAACTTCAATAACGAAATAGGGCTTCCCCTGTCGGTGCTGGAACTGGATGACACCCACCAGGCGGCAGTGTTTGAAATGGGGATGCGCGGTTTCGGAGAGATAGATTACCTCTCCCGTATAGTAAGGCCCGATATTGCGGTTATCACCAATATCGGCATATCCCATATTGAAAGGCTGGGCTCACGTCAGAACATCCTCAAGGCAAAGCTTGAAATCCTTCACGGGATGAAGGATGACGGGGTGGTAATCCTCAACGGCGATGACGAGCTCCTTTCAGGATTAAGGGGCCTTCTTAAACAGAAGACCGTTTTTTACGGCGTTGATGAATCATGTGAAGTCCGTGCAGCGGATATTTTGTCTGAGGGCGAGCATGGCATAAGCTTTTCGGTACTGGCTGACGGCAGAGAACACCGTTATTCCGTTCCGGCGCCGGGTATCCATAACGTGCAGAATGCGCTGGCGGCCATTGCCGTTGCGCTGACACTGGGCTTCGATGATGAGACCATTGAAAAAGGCCTGGCAGGTTATGCGGGCGACCGGATGCGCCTGAACATAACGGATGTGGACGGCATAAAGGTTATAAACGATGCATACAACGCCGCACCCGCCTCGGTCAGCTCGGCCCTGAAGGTTCTCTGCGAGATAGGAACAGGAAGGCGCAAATGGGCCGTTCTGGGAGACATGCTGGAACTTGGCGAATGGGCCGAGAAAGCCCATAAGGACATAGGCAGGCAGGTGGCGGAAGCCGGAATAGATTATCTTGTCGGAATCGGAGACCTGGCCCGCTGGTATGTGGAAGGCGCCCTTGATAACGGCATGCTGATGGACAATGCAAGGCTGTTCCGCAATGCCGATGATGCCCAGGCATTTATAAGCCAGAAAATTGCCAGGGGTGATGTGATACTTTTCAAGGGCTCGCGGAAAATGAAACTGGATGTTCTGGCCGACAGGCTCTTCGGAAACAGGGCTTCAGGGTCAGGAAGTACCGAAGCGCAGGACAAGTGAGGTAAAAAAGACATGGACAGAATATTCAACGTGATACCGCACCAGGTGGCTGCTTATCTCATTTCATTTGCAATAGCCGTAATCATCGGCAGATTCCTCATCCCTTTTCTTAAGCGTGCAAAATGCGGCCAGCCGGAAAGGGAGGAAGGGCCTGCATCTCATAAGGTGAAAAGCGGAACGCCGACCTTCGGCGGTTTCATATTCCTCATCCCCTTGATACTGGTAGGAGGCTGGTATGCCGCAAAAGACCACCGCATCCTGGTCCTTGTCCTTGTTACACTGGCTTTTGCCGCGATAGGCTTTATCGATGACTACCTCAAGGTCGTAAGAAAACATAATACAGGACTTACGCCCAGGCAGAAAATGCTGGGGCTTCTTTTGGTTTCAGGCGCCTTTACCTGGTATGCCGCAAGCTATGTACCCGATGCCGTCACCCTGGCCATTCCGTTTGTAGGGCTCAAAAACCCGCTTGTGCTTCCAGTGGCGGTTGCGGTTCCGTTCTCCATATTCGTACTTGCGGCTTTCACCAACGCAGTCAACCTGACCGACGGCCTTGACGGCCTGGCAGGAACGGTTACCACCATAGTGCTGCTGTTCCTTGCCCTGATGTCAACCCGCAACAGTGACTGGGGCTATATCAGCACCTTCTGTGCAGTCCTGGCGGGAGGACTTCTGGGCTTTCTGGTATACAATCTTCACCCTGCCAGGATATTCATGGGAGATGTGGGTTCGCTTGCCCTTGGCGGGGCACTGGCGGCCATGTCCATCATGACAGGAACCGAGATATATCTCGCGATTGCAGGAATAATCTATGTGGCAGAGGCATTATCTGTAGTAATACAGGTGGCATGGTTCAAGAGGACCAAAAGGAGAGTCTTCCTGATGGCTCCGCTGCACCATCATTATGAGTACAAGGGATGGAAGGAGACCAAAGTGGTCACGGTATTTGCGCTGGTTACGCTCATTTCCAGTGCCATAGCCGTGCTTCTCCTTTAAAAACCGCCGGCCTTGTCTGCATTACAATGTTTACCGGTTTTAGAAGGATGATTGCAGGATGAGAAAACGGGAATACGACTTCTGGCTCCTCTTTGCCGTGTTGGCGCTGATGTCCATAGGCATGGTAATGATTTTCAGTGCCAGCTCATATTATGCATCCTACTATCTCAACAACAAGTTCCACTTTCTGATACGTCAGATGCTTTGGGGCGGAGTGGGCCTTGTCTGCATGTTTGTCGCATCAAAAATAGACTATCGCCGTCTTGCGGTTCTCTCCCCCATATTCATGCTGGTCAGCATCGTCCTTCTGATATTGGTCGCCATACCCGGCATAGGCGCAAAATACAACGATGCAAGGCGCTGGTTCAACCTGGGCTTTACGACGTTTCAGCCCTCGGAGCTGATGAAGCTTTCCATCATAATGTTCCTGAGCTTCAGCCTTTCAAAGAACAGCGACAAGCTGAGATTTTTCTTCAAAGGGCTTGTGCCGTATCTGCTGATCGTGGGCTTCGTTGACCTTCTGCTGCTTCTCGAGCCCCACTACAGCTGTGCGGTTCTGATAACCCTTGTGGCATGCGTGATACTTTTCTGCGCCGGTGCGAGGATATTTCATTTCCTATGCATAGGTGTTCCGGGGCTTGCAATAGCAGCGTACCTGGTTGTAAGTTCGCCGTATCGCTGGAAGCGTTTTACCTCCTTTCTGGACCCGTTTGCAGATCCCCAGGGGAGCGGCTATCAGGCGGTGAACTCACTCTATGCCATCGCTTCAGGCTCCATCTTCGGACGCGGCCTGGGCAAAAGCCTTCAGAAATATCTGTACATTCCGGAGCCGCAGAACGACTTCATATTCTCCATCGTTGCAGAGGAACTGGGGTTTGTCGGTGCCTTTACGGTGATAGTCCTTTTCCTCCTGCTCATCTGGCGCGGTGTGCGGATTTCCATGAACGCACCCGACATGGTCGGAAGCCTTATGGCCATCGGAATTACATCCCTGGTGGCGATTGAGACCATCATCAACATAGCGGTTGTTACGGCTACAATACCGGTTACAGGCATGCCGCTTCCGTTTATCAGCTACGGCGGAACCTCCCTGCTTTTCCTGCTGACGGGCATGGGAATACTTTTAAACATCTCAAGAAACAGCGCCAGCAGCTTCACCCCAGTGAGGGGGACCGAACTTATAAGAAGGGCGCGACAGGGTGCAGACTGAGCCTTTTTGCCCGGACATGCCTGCAGTAACAGGATTTTCCCGGAAGCATATTATGGAATGTATTCAATACTACGCTTCCGGGGGTGTTTTGCGTGAGCAATTTCGTAATAACCGGAGGTTCGCGCCTTTGCGGCATCGTAGAGGTGCCGGGGGCGAAAAATTCCGTACTTCCCGTTTTGGCTGCCACGCTCCTTAACAAGGGAACCAGTGTCCTTGAAAATTGCCCGGAACTTGACGATGTAACCACCATGCTTGATATACTCAAAGCCCTGGGCTGCAATATCCGAAGAAAAGGAAGCAGGATAGAGGTCGATGCTTCTCAGCTTACAGCATGCAGCATCCCCGAAGAACTGGCTAAAAAGATGAGATCATCCATAATTATTCTGGGAGCCCTTCTGGCAAGGTGCGGGGAAGCCCTTCTCTATTATCCCGGCGGATGTGAAATAGGATTAAGACCCATCGATTTGCATCTTAATGCCTTAAGGCAGATGGGTGCCCAGATTGACGGGATAAGTGACGGAATGCTCTGCTGCAAAGCCAAAAAGCTTACAGGATGTGAGATACTGCTGGACTATCCCAGCGTCGGAGCCACAGAGAACATCATGCTGGCAGCAAGCATGGCGGAAGGCGAAACCATCATACAGAACGCAGCCAAAGAGCCTGAGATAGACGACCTTCAGGCTTTTTTGAGGAAAATGGGCGTAAATGTTACGGGAGCCGGAACAGGCGTCATCCGCATCCAGGGAGCACGTGAGATAAAGAGCGAGCCGGTGCACAGAATAATTCCTGACAGGATTGTGGCCGGTACATATCTTGCGGCTGCGGCAGCAACCGGCGGCAGCCTGGTGGTCACCGACGTGATTTACGAACATATTGGCTCAATCCTCTACTGCCTCAAGAGGTGCGGCTGCAGAATAAAAAGCTATTCCGGAAATGTGATAGCGCTGGAATCGACCGGCAGCCTCAATGCCCTGGATCTTGTAAGAACGTCACCGTATCCGGGATTCCCGACCGACATGCAGCCGCAGCTTGTGGCACTTCTTTCAAAATGCAAGGGCACCAGTGTGGTTGTTGAAACGGTCTTCGAGAACAGATTCCGCTACACTGAACAGCTTAAGAAACTGGGCGCGGATATAAGCGTTCAGGGACGAACGGCCATAATACGCGGTACCGACAGGCTCAAGGGTGCACAGCTTGAGGCCAGGGACCTTAGAGGCGGTGCAGCCCTTGTAATAGGCGCGCTGTCTGCAGAGGGAACATCCACAGTCTCCGGTGTCAGCCATATAGACCGAGGCTATGAGAGGATGGAAAAGGTGCTCGCCAGCATAGGCGCCGACATAAAAAGGGTGGAGTCCTGAAACCGCTGTTATTTCCCCATCCTCTTTGGTATAATATGTTTTAAGGTGAGGGTGCCCATGAGCCGCAGGGAAAAACAAAGGAAGAAGCCGGTAAAAGCACTGCTGATAATCCTGATGTGTCCGGTACTTCTCGTTGTAATGCTTGTCTTTACGCCCGTTTTCAATATCAAAAACATCCGCGTCGAAGGTGCCGGGTATTACACCGAAGATGAAATACGGCTCGCATCGGGGATTACCCCTGGTGAAAACGCTTACCGGAAAATCAGGTTTTCTCCTGAGGCGATCCTCGGTCTGAGGCTTCTTGATGCGGAAGAGTCAATAGAAACCTTGCCCCGTATAAAGGAGGCAAGGGTATTCATTATTTTTCCGGACGAAGTGGGTATAACAGTCACCGAGAGAACCCCTTCGGTCTATATATCATATCTCGGCAGCTATCTCACCGTTGATGCAGAGGGATATGTCCTTGAGGTAAGCAAGGATTCCCCGCCGGAGGGCTTAAAGGAGCTCCGCGGTATAGATTTCACCAGGTACACTGTCGGCCGGCAGCTGGAAACCGGTGATATCGGACACGTCCGCATAGCCGACAATATAGTCAGCGCGATAAAAAGATCCGACGAAAATTCTGAGTTTGAGCTGTGGCCTGTGGTTGACTGGATTGACGTGGTGGATGACAATACGGTCATGATGTCCTATGACAACCGTGTTATAGTGGAATTTGATCCGACGGACAAGCTCCAGTATACAATTGATTTTTCAAAACAGATATTTTTTACGAAAATTGGTGCATCAGAGAGGGGAAGGCTTGAATTCATACCCGGCCAGAACCCGAGCTTTATTCCTGATTGAGGTGGTTTTATGATTCCCATTCTTGGACTTATTATCGGCCTGCTTGTAGGCATCTTCCTTCCGTTCCACATACCGCAGGAGTATTCCAACTATGCGGCGGTTGCAATTCTGGCCGCACTTGATTCGGTGCTGGGCGGCTTTTCTGCTTCCATGGACGGCAAATTTGACATAAGGGTCTTCCTTTCGGGATTTTTTGGAAACTCCCTTCTGGCAGCGCTTCTGGCCTTCATAGGGGACAAGCTTGGAATCCAGCTTTACCTGGCAGCCGTGTTCGCATTCGGTAACAGGATATTCCTTAATTTCGGCAATATAAGAAGAAAACTTCTTAAGCTTGATGAGCCGAAATAGAATACTATATATACCTCATTTGTGTTAATATCTGATGAAAAAGGCCCAACATATTGGTTCCGGAAGGCAGAAATTATGAAATAAATCATTGCTTTTGACAGTGTTTGTTAATATAATGATAATAGACTGTAAAGCCACTGTGTCCGGATGAATATATAGTTGGGATAATTTGATTTACCTACGATAACCTATAAAGGAGGACACAAAAGTGTTGGAATTTGATATTGACATGGATAATTTTGCCCGTTTAAAGGTTGTAGGTGTAGGTGGCGGAGGAAACAACGCCGTCAACCGCATGATAAGTGCAGGTTTGCGCGGTGTTGAGTTTATAGCGGTAAATACGGACAAGCAGGCGCTTTTCCTTTCACAGGCCAATACAAAGATTCAGATTGGAGATAAACTTACAAAAGGTCTCGGAGCCGGAGCAAACCCTGAAATAGGAGAAAAGGCCGCAAATGAAAGCCGCGACGAGATAGCCATGGCAATCAAGGATGCCGACATGGTGTTCGTAACGGCCGGCATGGGCGGCGGTACAGGAACGGGTGCTGCGCCGGTTATAGCACAGATTGCCAAGGAAATGGGAATCCTCACGGTCGGTGTCGTGACCAAACCTTTTTCCTTTGAGGGAAAGAAACGCATGATGCAGGCTGAAAAAGGGGTTGAAGCCCTCAAGGCTACTGTGGATACCCTCGTTACAATTCCCAATGACAGGCTGCTTCAGCTTGCCGACAAGAAGATGTCGCTCGTAAAAGCTTTCAGCCTTGCCGACGATGTGCTGCGGCAGGGCGTTCAGGGAATTTCGGATCTTATCGCTGTTCCCGGACTTATAAATCTGGACTTTGCGGATGTAAAGACCATCATGCAGGATACCGGTCTGGCCCATATGGGAATCGGGCGGGCAACCGGCGAAAACAAGGCTGAAGAGGCAGCACGCCAGGCCATAACCAGCCCTCTCCTCGAAACCTCAATTGACGGCGCCAAGGGCGTTCTTATGAACATTACCGGAGGCCCGGACCTCGGCCTGCAGGAGGTCAACACGGCAGCCGAACTGATTCAGGCGGCGGCCGATCCTGAGGCCAATATCATTTTCGGTGCCGTTATCGACGAAAATCTGAAGGACGAGATAATCATCACCGTTATCGCAACAGGTTTCGACAAGTCAGCCGAGTTCAAGAAGCCGGAACGCCTGTTTGCCGTTGGTGCAGGCAGCGAAAAGCAGGAAGTTGCGGCAACAAGAAAACTCGTGCTGGATGATGATTCTGACGGTCCTGAGATTCCTACATTTCTCAAAAGAAAAGGGTTCCGCTGATATTGACAGACCCAGCCTGCGCCGTGTAAAATGATAAAGCGCGCTGTTGTTTGATATATTCTGCCACCATGGCTCAGCTGGTAGAGCAGCGCATTCGTAATGCGCGGGTCAAGGGTTCGAATCCCTTTGGTGGCTCCAGAATACATGCTCCCTTTGCATAAAGCAATGGGAGCTTTTTGTATGTTTATTGTTGCACATACTGAATTTGAAACAGCATGCTTCTTGCTCTTTTCCCTTCTTTGCATTATTTTAGATACTAACAGTTTCCGGACAGGTCAAACAATAAATAACGAAAATCTGCTGACAGAGAGGGTGTTACGAGTTATGGACAAAGTAAGGGAGTTTCTCAGGAAAAAAGATATTTCTTTATCGCTTGGCCGATACGGTGTGGATGCCTTCGGCGCCATGGCACAGGGACTCTTTTGTTCCCTTCTTATTGGTACCATCATAAATACAGCAGGTACGCAGCTTGGCTTGCCGCTTCTGAACACTATCGGCGGATTTGCCATAAAAGTGTCGGGGCCTGCCATGGCAATTGCCATAGGACATGCACTTCACTGCCCGCCGCTGGTGATGTTTTCTCTGGCGGCGGTAGGCTATTCGGCAAATGAACTGGGCGGAGCAGGAGGACCGCTTGCCGTATATGTAGTGACCATCATTGCCGCGGAGGCGGGCAAAATTGTTTCAAAGGAAACCAGAATAGATATTCTTGTTACCCCGTTTGTCACAATATTTACAGGAACGTTTCTATCGGTGCTTGTAGCGCCGGGCATCGGCACGGCTGCCGGCTGGGTGGGAAAGGCCATAATGTGGGCGACAGAACAGCAGCCGTTCATCATGGGCATTTTGGTCTCGGTCATAGTCGGCATGGTCCTGACTCTGCCAATAAGCAGCGCTGCAATCTGTGCAGCCCTCAATCTCACAGGTCTTGCCGGCGGTGCTGCGCTTGCCGGATGCTGCGCCAACATGGTGGGATTTGCGGTAATGTCTTTCCGGGAAAACCGCTGGGGTGGGCTTATTTCCCAGGGGCTCGGCACATCCATGCTCCAGATGGGAAACATTGTCCGCAACCCGAAAATATGGTTTCCTGCAATAATCACCAGCGCCATTACAGGTCCCGTTGCCACATGTATTTTCAGACTGGAAATGAACGGCCCGGCCGTCGCGTCCGGCATGGGAACCTGCGGCCTGGTGGGTCCCATCGGTGTCTATACCGGATGGATTGAAGACATTGAAAGGGGACTAAGGGAGTCAATAACCTCCTTCGACTGGGCAGGTCTTGTCCTGGTCTGCTTTGTGCTTCCTGCTGTCATATGCTGGGCCCTTGGCCTTGTTTTCCGGAAGATAGGCTGGATAAGGGAAGGCGACCTGAAGCTTGACTGACAAAAATGCATGAAGAATGTATTGGGAAATGACATGTATTCTTTTCCCAAATATATATATATCTCATCCGGTGCCTTCCGAGAGCCCTGCGGTGCCGCTGTCCCGTATTTTCAAATAAACAGAATCAGCATGTTCGGCTGGTCAATAATTGAAACAAGTTGATATTATGCTATGCAATTTCTTGTGAAATCGGGTGCTGGTATGGACTGGCGGGAAAGACTGCATCAGATGACCGGGACGGATGATGAGGATGAAACAAAGCACTGGCATGCAGTTTACATATTGAGCGGGAATGAGGACCCCGTCAGGGAGAAAATTGAGTATGCACTTGGAAGCCTGGGCATACGGGCGGTTGTGCCAAAACGCAGGATTCTGGAAAGAAAAGAAGGTAAATGGCGTGAGAAAATACGCCCTCTGTTTCCCGGCTACATACTTCTTCAGGGAAAAATTGATGTATCTTCATATTACATATTGAAAAGCGTGCCGGGACTGGTCAGGATTTTAAAGGACAACTGCCAGTTATACCGTATATATCCTGAAGAGATCAAAATTATAAGCCGCCTGATGTGCAACGGGGAGATAATCGGCACATCAGTGGCTTTTAAAAAAGGTGATAAGGTAATAATCACCGAAGGCCCTCTCCTTAGTCTGGAAGGGCTGATTGTATCGGTGGATGCGAGAAAAGGCAGGGCAAAAGTACTTATCAGCTTTCTCGGTGACGTCCGCACGGTCGACCTGAGCATCAAGGTCATAGAAACTGCATAGACGGCTCTCTGATGATTCACATATCTTTCCCTTGCTTCTGACGGTTGGATCAGGAATGTTCCCAGGAATCCGTGTTGACTTGCACGGTGTTTCGGCCCGGCAAGGCAACAAGGAGGAAATACCGTTACATAGGAGAAAAGGGCCGATGTATATCGGCTCTTATGGCGGTATTATACTCTCTTGATTTTTCCCCTTCCGCTGTCAGGTAACGGTGCCGTAGAGTGAGTTGGAATAACAGAAAAACATATATAAACATACCCCAGATTTTTCTGGATGCCATATGCCTGTTTGCGTCCTACGGGCTTGCCCTGCTGCTCATGGAGCGCATGTTCCGGCCGGTCGAGGTTTCTGAATATCTCTGGGTTCCAGTTCTGTTCGGAATGGTATATCTCTTTACCATGTTCACGCTTGAGATGTATCATCGCTCCACCTTTACATATCAGGACAGGACTCTGAGGTATGTGCTTAAAGCCTGCATATTTTCTTCAGTATTCTGCCTTGTTATGATGCCGTTTGCATCAGACGGCATATCGGATACAACCTTCTCATGATTTTTCTTTTGAATTCCCTGGTCATGCTGTGCATACAGTATGTCACGGTGAATGAACTGAGAAATACAAGCCGGAGCAGATGGCGCAAGCGTGTGGTGCTGGTCGGAAAGAGCGAAAACATTCAGGAGTACCTGTACTACATAAGAAAAACCAGCTTTCAGGTTGACGCGTCAGGGTACGTGATATTGGACCGGCATATGCCGCAGGAAAAAGAATGCCAGGAGCCTTTAAAACAGCTTGTTTCAATACTCAGGAACAATGTGGTGGATGAAGTCATATTTGCCATGCCGGGAACGCAGTTTGAAGAAATAAGGCCGCTGATACACGAATGCAGGGAACGTGGCCTTACGGTCAGGATTGCAGTTGATTTCATGAATTACGGAAGCACACGCGGCACGGTACACTGGGTTGGCACCATCCCCGTATTCACCATACAGCAGGCAGGCCTGAATGATTTGCAAAGCTTTGCAAAACGGGCGATGGACATTGCAGGTGCCATTATAGGGCTTGCATTCACGGCTGTTGTTTCAGCCTTCATAGTACCGCTTGTAAAGCTGCAGACAGGTGGACCTGTATTTGTAAAAAGACCCTATATTTCCATAAACGGCAGGCCTTTCACCCTGTACTGGTTCAGAACGTCGTCTGGCAAAGATTCATCGGTTCCGCCTGTCATAAGGTTTCTGAGGGATACGGGACTGGACCATCTGCCGATGTTCTGGAATGTACTGAAAGGCGATATGAGCCTTGTGGGAAGCATTCCAGTTCCGGCGGCGGATCTTGACCTTCTGACCGACGAGCAGTTCAGAAATTTCTGCATAAGGCCCGGCCTGACAGGAACCTGGCGGTTTGTAGGCGACAGCAGGAAGAATGATGAAAGATACCTTACAGAGCTTAATATGGATTATGTGAACAACTGGTCACTTCTGCATGATGTGTGTCTGATTATAAAAACCGCTGCTGCAGTATTTGCGGGAAAATCCGGCCTTCGGTTACTTGAACGGCTGGACCGGAATCAGCAGCCCGAATACAGCTACCGGCTGTGACGAGAGAATACCGATGCATTTGAGGTGAAAACTTGAAAAGAGTATTGAGAGTCTTCAGCATCCCCGGTCTTCTTCTGAGCGATTTACTGATTTCCCTGTTCGCTGCCTATGCAGGCATATATATCCGGTTTGACGGCAATGTACCGGCTGAATATCTGAGCAATGTACCTTTATTCTGGATACTTTCCGCACTGGTCCTTGTGATGTCCGGAATCATGACAGGATGCTATTTCAATGTCTGGGAAAGGGCCAGCATAAGCGAGACGGTCAGGCAAATGGCCTCGGTCATATTCACATATACTGTCATGTATATAGTGAACGGGGTCACATACCCACACATTCCAAGGGGAGCCATCCTTGTGGCTGCATTCATAAGCCTTCTGGGAACGGTCGGAATAAGGCTCTCATTCAGAGTCTTCGTCTGGGGGCTTTCAAGGTTCAGGCAGATACAGCACAAGGACGGCAGCCGTATCCTCATCATAGGGGCAGGCGATGCCGGGACCGCGTTGGCCAACCATCTCATATCAAGCAATGACCCGAGAATACCAATAGGTTTTATCGATGGACCAGAAGCTGTGGAACAGATGGATACACGGGCTTCCCGTTTTCGGCGGCCGCGAGTGCCTGAAAACGATAATAGTACGGCAGAAGGTCAGGGAAGTTATCATAGCAACCGGCAAGATTGAAGGGGACGTCCTACGTGACATATTTGAAAAGTGCAAGGAGACAAGATGCCGCCTCAAGCGCTATGAAACCCTTAAGGATGTTGACGAGAACGATATTTCAACGGTCAGAATCAGGGATGTAAGCGTTGAGGAGCTTTTAGGACGCGATCCCGTAACCCTTGACATGGAAGAAGTCAAGTACTATATCGGCGGAAGAACCGTGCTTGTCACCGGAGGCGCAGGGTCCATAGGTTCCGAGATTTGCAGGCAGGTTCTTGCCTATGGCTGCAGGCAGCTTGTAATATTTGATTTCAATGAAAACGGGCTTTTCTATATTGACAACGAACTGTCCTTGAAATTCGGAAGAGACAGGCATCAGGTTGTACTGGGCTCAATCAGGGACATTGACAGACTTGAGGAGGTCTTCAGAAAATACAAGCCTGATGAGCAGGGGCTGGCTCCGGTTGACCTCAGCATAGGTACGGCCCTCATTCAGGATTACCGCGAAATAGCCAAGAGCAGGCTGGTGGCTTCTGCTGTCATTGACGAACTGGGACTGGATGGATTGAGTCCCGATGCACTTTCATCAAAAATAGACGTTTTTCAGAAAACTGAGACAAGGGTAATCGAGATTTCGGTCCGTGACAGTGACCCCTATATGGCCATGATTATTGCCAACAAGACGGCGGAGGTTTTTCAGGAAAAAGTAGTTGAAATCATGCAGGTAAAAAATGTTCAGGTGATAGATAAGGCTGAACTTCCGGAATATCCTGTATCTCCCAATAAGAAGTTTAATCTTGTAATAGCATTTATATTCGGCCTTGCTGCAGGTGCAGGTATCGTTTACCTGACTGTAATTCTTGATAACACCGTGAAAAGTCCTGAAGATATTGAGAAGTATGCCGGGCTGACGGTAATAGGAACCATCCCTACATATCAGGCTGCGAGGAAGGAATCGTGAAATGCTGGAAGAAAACATTATCATCATCCACTCAGAACCGAAATCACCTGTGTCTAAGGCCTATCGTGTGATTAGGACCAATATACAGTACTATAGTGTGGATAAAGCGATTAAGACAATTGTTATAACCAGTTCCGTACCTCTGGAAGGAAAAACTACAATAACTGCGAATCTGGCTATCAGTTTTGCCCAGATGGGAAGCAAAGTCCTTTTGATAGATGCGGATTTGCGAAAACCCAAAATCCACAAAATTTTCTGGGTCCGCAATAATAAGGGACTGACCAATTATCTGACATGCCATGACGACTATCACAAGTATGTCCGACAGAGCTCAATACAGAATCTGAACATATTGACAAGTGGTGTTATACCGCCGAATCCATCGGAACTGCTCAATTCTGAAGCCATGAAACAGTTTATTAAAGATGCACGGAACGAATATGACATTATTCTGATGGATTCCCCGCCTGTCTGCAACGTAACCGATGCGAGCATTATTTCCACATATGCAGATGGAACAATACTGGTTGTAAATTCCGGTAAGGTTACCATCGAGGAATTAAAAAATTCGGCCGCACTTCTGAAAAAGGTTAATGCAAACCTTATAGGTGCAATATTAAATAATTACAATAATTATAAAACCAGCGGAAGATATTACCATGAATATTACAGCGAAGATTACGGAAAGGGCAAAAGACGCAAAAAGCAGGTTAACTATGAGTCGTACTATTGGAATGGGGAAGTGCCGAAAAGAGGTGAAAACTGATTGCATGTTGACATACACGCACATATTCTTCCCGGATGCGATGACGGAGCAGATGATACCGAAACAGCCATAAGCATGCTGCAAGTCGCGGCACATAAAGGGACCGGCCATATCATATCAACTCCCCACCTCATACCCGGCACTTCGCATATCGAAGCGAGGAATATTGCCGGCATTTGCAGGAAACTTCAGTCCCTTTCCGATGCGAAAGGAATGAATATAAGAATATACCCCGGATGCGAGGCATTCCTGTCGCCTGAGCTTCCGGATATGTATGATGCCGGTCTCATATGCACCCTTGCCAATACAAAATATATACTTGTTGAAATGCCAATGATGAGCATTCCGCCTTATACCGACGAAGTATTATACAAACTTCAGCTTAAAGGTCTGATTCCTGTCCTGGCTCATCCTGAACGAAATCGTGAAATTGTAAATAACCCGGAAAACCTCAAGAAATTCATGAGAAGGGACGTACTCGTTCAGATTAATTCAGGCAGCCTTACCGGCCTATATGGAGAGAAGGTCAAAAAATTAGCCCATAGCCTTGTCAGCAGCGGCTCAGTACATTTCGTTGCATCAGATGCCCATTCAACAGGAATACAACGGCCGAATCTTGATGAGACTGAAAAAATCATAAAGAAGAAATACGGAGATGCAGTGGCTGATTTGCTTCTTAGGGAAAACGGAGTGGCAGTCATTGGAAATCGCGCGGTAAGAAGCCTGAAGCCCGTACATATAATAAGCAGGTTTATTTTTTCAAAATGATGACCTAAAGTGAGCATGTTGCTGCCCGGATAGCCTATGAAGAGGATTGTTGTCGGTTGCTTAATAATTACAGCTGCTATATCCCCGCTTTTCAGGGGACTTTTCTTCCCGTATGAGACATGGCTGTTCTTGACGGTTGTTGCCGTTCTTTCTGTTATCTATTTTTTAATAAAACTGGCCTGCAATGAGCCCGTGTATTTTAATAAACAGCTGACTGCCTTCGGAATACTGCTGATTGCGGCCTATGTATTGAGCTTTATAAACGCTGCAAACATACGTGAGAACATATCAGCCGTTATCCGTTATTCTCTTTTGTTTGTAGTCGGGAGTATCCTTTATGATTATTACAGCGGCATAAAAAAGCATTTTGCCGTTTCGGTCATGGTTCCTGCAGTAGTTGCAGGGTTTGTCAGCGCCGTTATAGGAATTGAAGCACTCACGAAAGCATTTGAGCCATTGAATGTGACATTGAACTCCGGCGGTACCAGAATTGGCGGAACGCTTCAATATGCAAATACAGCGGCGGTGTATTATCTTCTATGCCTGTTGTTATCCGTCACACTTGTGCATTTGCTTAAAAAACCTGCGTCCAGGATATTGTTGTTTGCAGGCATCGGAAATACTTTGTTCCTTGCACTGCTGCTGACGCAATCACGGGGCGGGTATATTGTCGGTGCCATTGCTATGCTGTTTCTCATTGCTTTTCAGCCATCGGGCTATAAAGTGGGGACACTGGGAGATATGCTTTGTATTATTATTCCTGCTTTATTGACATTTACCCGAATATCTGAATTGGCAGGTTCGAAGGATTATATTGCGCTTACAAAATATCTTATTGTTTCCTTCCTGGCAGCAATGCTGCTTGAAGGAATCCGGATGCTCGTAAGCGGATATGCGGTCGGAAAAGGTATCAGTCCTTCAGTTAAAGGGGTTGTTTATTTTCTGTCGGCGGTAACAGTATTGGTTGCTTTATTTGTTGTATCAGCGGTTGCAGGGCTGGATAAAATCATGCCGCAGAATGTTGTGAAGCGCTTTTCAAAGCTTGGTTTGAACGACAGAAATGTATATGTCAGGATAGAATGCATGAAGGATGCGCTGAAGCTGATATCAGACAACTGGCTGTTTGGCCTGGGCGGCGGCGGATGGACCTCGTTGTATCACAGCGTTCAGGAAGAGTTCTATACCTCCAGGGCGGTTCACAACCATTATCTTGAAGTATTTGTGGAGTCAGGCGTCCTTGGTTTCTTATCCTTCGCAGGTCTTGTCATTTGTGCCCTGGTTTTCTGGATCCGTGTACTGACCAGATCCGGGCATGCTGATGAAAAGACTGTTGCAGTCGGCTTCCTTTGTGCTTTTTTGGCGCTCATGATACACAGCTCCTTTGATTTTGACCTTAATTATGTATCCATGGCTCTGCTGTTGTGGCTTATGATTTATGCATCAGCCATCTTTGTACATAGTGCTCAGAAAGACAGTGTTAGATCGGCATCCCAGTTTTCCGGCGGGAAAGCAGCAAAACTGGCAGGTGCGGTTTTCTGTTCCGTCATTCTGACACTTTGCGGCACATACTCGGTAGCTTCGTGGCATGCCAACAAGGGGCTTGGTTACATGCACAGCGGAGATATTGCCCGGGCACGGGTACAATATGAGAAAGCACGCAGCATGGATAGGCTGAATCCTAAGTATGCTTTTGAGCTTGCCAAGATATATAACCATTATGCTGACAAAACCGCGGATACTGGCAAAGCAGAGAAATGGAGGACTCTGGCAATACAGGCATCAGAAGACGGTATGCATCTTGACCGGTATTACCCGGCTTACAGGGAAATGGCAGTACGGACATATCTTAAGGCAGGCATGGCAGTGAAAGCTTCGGAGACCGCTGAGGAATTGGTGGCATATCAGCCTTACAAGGACAGTAATTATGAACTGCTTGCAAAAAGCTGTCTGGAAGCAGGAAATACACTTGTAAAAAACGGTGAGACTGAGAGGGCTAAGGCTTTATTGGGAAAATGCACACAGGTAGAGGACAGACCGGACAAAAACGTTTCGAAAAACATCGAGGAATACAGAAAAGAGGCAGCACAATTATTGGCACAATTGAAATAAACAGTTTGTATATCAAAAAATTGCATATATAATAGAAATATAAGAAAAGACAGGGAGGTAACGCCCATGAAGAGAATAACATGTTTACTGTTGACACTTGTATTTGCATTCACATTTTCCACAGGGGCCTTTGCTGCCGGCGAAGATACTGTGGATGAGGCAAATCCCGCTGCTGCACCTGAAAACGTACATAATGAAATATACGGCGAGGACGAGTTTGATGTGCCTGACGAGCCCATACCTGAAGACGGCAGCGTATCACAAGATAACTGAAGTGGAAGTAGACATTCAAGAATCTGAAGTTCCTGCTTCAGGTAAACTTGTACAGACGGGCGGAATACCCGCATATATATTCTTCATTGCAGGCGGAGCATGTATACTGGTTGCTGTATTGCTTGCCTTAAGAAAAGACAATCCCGGCAGTGCAGATTAACTGATAAGTGCAAAAGTAAGAAAAGCCAGGCGAATGACTGGCTTTTCATGTATTGGTACTTTATTCCTCAGCTCTGATGACATTACCATAACCGAACGAAGTATGTAGCGTAAGTAAATTAAAGACAGAAGGGAAATCCAATGGAATCATTTAAGGATTTGTATTATGAAGATATGGCACGCTATGGGAAAATGCTGTGTAAAAAACGCAGAATTGAAATTCCGGCTAATTTATCGGTAGGTAAAGGGCTGTATCTTGGACATCCGTATAACATCACAATCAACGGCAATGCTGTCCTCGGCAAGAATATCAATATTCATAAAGGTGTTACAATTGGTCAGGAAAACAGGGGAAAGAGAAAAGGCACACCCACAATAGGAAATAAAGTCTGGATCGGCGTCAACTCTGTTGTAGTGGGTAAGATTACAATCGGAGATGATGTCCTTATTGCACCAGGTTCATATGTCAATTTTGATATACCTTCCCATTCAATTGTACTGGGCAATCCCTGCAGAATAATACCAAGGGAAAATGCTACTCAGTACTATATAGAGAATACTGTCGAATAAAACACCACTTAACTGCATTGATTTATCAAATCAATCATCTCTTCTAATCCCCGTATCCGTCGGGATTGTTCTTCTGCCAGTTCCATGAGTCACGGCACATGTCTTCCAGCGTCTTTTCAGCTTTCCAGCCCAATACCCTCAGAGCCTTGCTCGGGTCTGCAAAGCATACGGCAATATCGCCGGGCCTTCTGCCGGTTATCCTGTATGGTATTTTTATCCCGTTGGCTTTCTCGAAGCTCTTTACCACGTCAAGAACGCTGTATCCTACACCTGTTCCGAGATTGATTGCATCTATTCCGGTGCTCGTCAGCACCTTCTCAAGGGCGCTGATATGCCCTTTCGCCAGGTCCACCACGTGGATATAGTCTCTTACGCCTGTCCCGTCATGGGTGTCATAGTCATTTCCGAAAACGTTTAAATATTCTCTTTTTCCAACAGCTACCTGGGTGATGTACGGCATCAGGTTGTTGGGAATTCCGTTGGGGTCCTCGCCTATCTTTCCGCTTTCATGCGCTCCTATAGGATTGAAATACCTGAGCATAATGGTGCTCCAGGAGTTGTCTGCTGCATATATATCCCGAAGAATCTGCTCTATCATGAACTTGGTCCAGCCGTAAGGGTTGGTTGCTGAAAGGGGCATGTCTTCGGTAAACGGGGCCTTGTTGCTGATTCCGTATACCGTGGCGGAAGAGCTGAAGACCATTCTTTTCACATTGTATTTCTGCATCAGGTCACAGAGGTTAAGCGTGCCGGTGAGGTTGTTGTGATAATAGTGTATCGGCTTTGATACCGATTCGCCGACCGCTTTAAGACCGGCAAAGTGGATGACCGCGTCAATCCGATGTTTCTTGAATACTTCTTCGAGGCTTTCCTTGTCAAGAAGGTCCACCTTGTAAAATATGAAATCCTTTCCCGTTATCTCCCTGATTCTGTCAAGAACCTTCGGTTTGCTGTTTGAAAAATTGTCAACTATTATAACTTCGTAATCATTGTTCAAAAGCTCGACAACCGTATGGGAACCTATATATCCTGCACCGCCGGTTACAAGGACGGTAGCCTTTTTTGCCGCGCACGTCATGACAATTCACCCGATTTATATTTTTTGCGTTTTCAGATTAATCTTATCATAAGGGCAGATTAGGGTCAAACAGAAAGACTGTTCCATGCATTTTAATTGTGATTTTTTCACACCCTATGATAAAATCAACTGATGAGGAAGAAAACAGGGAAAGACATGAAAAAAACAAGTGCGGCTGTACTCTGGGACCTTTTCATAACGTTTTTCAAGATAGGTGCCTTTACGATAGGCGGCGGGCTGGCAATGCTACCGCTTATTGAAAGGGAGATAGTGGACAAAAAGAAATATATTTCAAAGGAAGAAGTCGTGGATGCCTTTGCGGTGTCCCAGTCACTTCCCGGCGTTATCGCCATAAACTCAGGCATTTATATAGGCTACAGGATAGCAGGCGTCGCGGGTGCTTTCGTAACGGCCTTCGGAGTAACTCTGCCTTCGTTCGTCACCATTCTTCTGATTGCCATACTGTTTGCTACTGTAAGCGGAAACGTTTATGTGGATAAGGCCCTGACAGGCGTGAAAGCAGGGGTTGCCGGAGTCATTGCGGTTACCGTCGTCAATCTTGGCAAATCCGTCATAAGGGATCCTTTTGCCATTATTCTGGCGATTCTTGCCTTTATGCTGACGGCATGGCTTGATGTGAGCATTGTGATTATCATTGCAGGCGGAGCCCTGGCAGGTCTTTTGTATTACCGCATCATGAGGATGAGGCGCAATGGTGCTGGTTAAGCTGTTCCTTGTATTTGCAAAGATAGGACTTATAGGTTTCGGCGGAGGATATTCGATACTTACCATAATCCAGCGTGAACTTACCGAACGCGGATGGATAAGTGTGGAGGAGTTTTCGGACATAGCAGCCATTTCCCAGATAACCCCGGGTCCGATTGCAGTCAATGCTGCAACTTACGTAGGTTACCGCATATGCGGATTCTGGGGCTCGGTTGCGGCCACTTTGGGTGTGTCGGCGCCGTCATTCGTCCTTGTAATCCTTGCGGCACACTTTATCCTCAAGTTCAAGACAAGCCCGGTTGTGGAATCATGCCTTAAAGGCATAAGGCCTGTTACTGTTGCGTTCATCGCATCTGCGGCCATTTTCTTTGCCATGGAATCGTTCATTAACCTCCAGGCGCTGCTCTATATAGACTGGGGCCCGTTTGTGATATTTGTCGGCGCTTTTCTTGCGGCAGCGTTTACAAAGGTCAATGTAATATTGATTGTTCTTGCCGCAATGGTGGCGGGACTGATATTATGTTAGTACTGAAAGATGGGGCGATAATAAGAATGGAAATCAGCTCTTCGTGCAGGCAGTGTCCCTGAAGGCAACAAAGAAAGCCCAAAGTCATTGGGCTTTTGCTTTTTGCAGAGGATAAAGGAAATCTTTTTCAGTGTCTATTGAATAAAAGCAGTTATGCCTTCAGGTCAACTTACAGCAAAAAGCATCCGGATGATTAATATGTCAGTCTACCAGAAAGCTTTTAATCTCGTTGATGAACGGTTCGGGATTGTCCGCATGAACCTCCATCTTGATAGGCTTGCTGAGGTCTAGGCTGAATATGCCCATGATTGATTTGGCGTCCACGATGTACCTTCCGGAGGTAAGATCAACGTCAAAATCGTATTTGTTGACGATGTTGACAAAATCCTTAACATCATTTATGGACTTAAGTAAAATATTATATGTAGCCATTCAATGCACCTGCCTTTCATGCGTTTTTGCTACAAAATCAACCATACTACTATATATTAGTACCCTAAAAGGAACATAGTCAATAATCATAATGTTAAATGTTTGTTAAAGCTTATTTTAGGAGGGGTACAGGATTTTTTATTTCCGGACGGCGGAATATCGGGCCGCCGGGGCCGGTTTGAAAGGATATATGATATGGAGAAGGAAAAAACAGTAGCTTTCATAACTTTGGGATGCAAAGTTAATATAGCGGAAACGGAAGGAATGAAAAGGCTTTTTGAAAAGGCCGGATACAGGGTGGTTGACAGTGAGGATTACGCCGACGTATATGTGGTTAACACCTGTACCGTTACCAATATGGGTGACCGAAAGTCCCGGCAGATGCTCCGCAGGGTTCACCATATAAACCCCAATGCTGTGGTGGCCGCCGTGGGATGCTTTGCCCAGGTGGCGCCTGAAGAAGCCGCGAAGATAGAGGGGGTAAACCTTGTGGTCGGAAACAACATGAAACATGAGATTGTATCCCTCGTGGAGCAGGCTGCGGCAAATTCAGGAAAGAGCATACATGTACGAAGAAGGGAGCAGCTTGACAGGTTTGAGGAACTTCCCGCAGAGACTTATACGGACCATACGAGAGCGTTCATAAAGGTGCAGGACGGGTGTGACAACTTCTGCTCCTACTGCATAATCCCTTATGCCAGAGGTCCGGTCCGCAGCAGGAAAATGAAGGATGTCCTGAGGGAGGTCGAAGGGTTTGCCAGGCAGGGATTCCGTGAGATTGTGCTTACGGGCATACACCTTAACGCTTTCAGGGACGTTGAGACGGGAGCCGACCTTATGGACCTTACCCGGGAAATAGGACGCATAGACGGCATCGAACGCATCAGGCTGGGGTCCCTCGACCCGGGATTCGTGAATCCGAGATTCATTGAGCATGCGGTCAATACTCCGAAGCTCTGCCCGCATTTTCATATTTCCCTTCAAAGCGGAAGCGCGGCAACCCTTAAGCGAATGAACAGGAAATATACGCCCGAGGACTACAGAAAGTCTGTTCTGGCATTGAGGGAAGCAATCCCGGATGTTGCAATCACCACCGACGTGATGGTGGGATTTCCCGGAGAGACGCGGGAAGAATTTGAGGAATCCCTGGCTTTCTGTGATGAAATGGAGTTCCTGTGGGCCCATGTGTTCAAGTACTCACCCAGGAAAGGCACTCCGGCAGCCAGGTTCAGGGACCAGGTAAGCCCGGAGGAAAAAGAGGAGAGAAGCAGGGAAATGATAGCCCTGGCGGAAAAGAACCGGGTAAAATTTTTCAGGCGTTTTCTTGGCAGGCATATGAACGTCCTTTTCGAGCAGCCTGTTCACGGTTCCCCCGGCTGGGTGGAGGGCCTTACGGCAAACTATATTCCCGTTGAGGTGCAGGCTAACGAGAATGTGCTGGGGAGAATATTGCCTGTCAGGCTTGTCGGCATTCACGGTGAACGGATGGCAGGTGTCCTGTCAGATTAAAGGTTGATTACAAAGCCGTCTAAAGCTTGATTTAGGGCCCGGGATATATTAAGATTAAATCGGGGCTGGAATTATCATGCAGCGGACATGGATGTCCCGGTTTCCGGACAGCCGAGCCACGGTCAGCCTTCATGAAGAATATATTGTTTTTGAAGACTGCCTGCTGGGAAGCTACACGGTTTGATTAAAGAGAAAGCAGGTGAATCCATGAACGAAGGCACTGTAAAATTTGACTTTAGCAATGAAAAACCGAATCAGACACGGGATATCATCCTGAAGGTATATGAAGCGCTTGCGGAAAAAGGATACAATCCCGTGAGCCAGATAGTGGGTTATATCATGTCTGGAGATCCGACGTACATTACCAGCCACAAGAATGCCAGAAGTCTCATAAGCCGTGTTGAGCGTGATGAAATAATGGAGGAGCTTCTAAGATATTATCTTGACCAGCATAATGCATAGTCTGACTGACAAGACCTGCCTTCGGGCAGGTTTTTTTATTATGCTGAAAATTCAGCAGTGCTTCGTTTGTGATATATTAGGAGAGTATAAGCAGGGAAGCATTGATAAAAATTCGGTATTCAGCATCATGTCCTGCATAACGGGGGTGACATCATGGAATACAGAATGCTTGGAAAGACCGGAATAAAGGTATCAAGGCTGTGCTTCGGTGCGCTCGTAATAGGGCCGCTTCAGAGGAATCTCAGCATTGATGAGGGAGCGGCTGTCATAGAGGAAGCACTGAGGCTTGGCGTTAATTTCATAGATACTGCGGATTTATACGATACTTATCCTTATATCAGGCGTGCTATGGAAAGGACCGGCATACGCCCGGTAATATCTTCAAAATGCTATGCATACACCCGTGAAGATGCAAAGCGCCGGCTGGACAGGGCGCTTACCGAGCTGGGAACGGATTACATTGACCTTTTCCTGATGCACGAGCAGGAAAGCGAGCATACCATACGCGGCCACTGGGAGGCGTTTGAATATTACCTGGAACAGAAGCAGGCAGGGGTCATAAAGGCTGTCGGACTTTCAACCCATCATATCGCTGCTGTGAAAGCTGCAGCAAAGGTTCCGGAGATGAATGTCATCCATCCCATCGTAAACAGGCGTGGACTGGGAATCTGCGACGGCACCGTGGATGAAATGCTTGAGGCTATAAAAGAAGCCCATGACGCCGGAAAGGGCATATACGGCATGAAGATTTTCGGCGGAGGAAACCTTCTTGGAGAATTTGAGGATGCGCTGAGGTTCGGCCTGAGCATACCGTGGCTTGATTCAATAGCCGTAGGCATGCAGAGCATTGATGAGGTACGCATGAATGTCACGCTGTTTGAAAATATTGAAAATATGGATAAGTACAGGTCCCGGCTTGCAGACGGACCTAAAAAGCAGCTCCATGTGGATTTCTGGTGTGAGGGTTGCGGAACCTGCGTAAGCAGATGCCAGCATAAGGCACTTTCACTTAAGGACGGAAAACTGCAGATAGACCATGAGAAATGCGTCCTATGCGGTTACTGTTCAGCTTCGTGCCCGGTTTTTGCACTGAAGGTATACTGAGAAGTCACCCGTTAGCATATCATGATTTCAGAGTGGCGGAGTTGACTTGGGAAGCTTAAAAGATTAAAATTTATATAAAATATGATAAATGATAACGGTACAATCTTCGGGGCAGGGTGAAATTCCCGACCGGCGGTAATATGGCAATACGCCATTAGCCCGCGAGCGAAAAAGCACGATCCGGTGAGATTCCGGAGCCGACAGTACAGTCTGGATGGGAGAAGATTGAATAATTACAGCCCCTGAGATTGCCTCAGGGTTTTTATTTTGCCTCTTGAAGCAAATAAATGAAGCCCCTGTGGCGGTCTCTGAAAAAGGCACCCCGGTTGTACTGAAAGAAAGGGAGTGTTTTTTCATGCAGAAGGACAGGGCAAAATTTGTGGCGAAGATAGGTGTGCTTTCAGCACTTGCCGCGGCGGTAATGTTTATCGAGACTCCTCTTCCCTTCATGCCTCCGTTTCTGAAGCTGGACTTCAGCGAAATCGTAGTGCTTCTGGGTGCTTTTGCTCTGGGGCCACTTTCAGGGGTTGCCATTGAGCTTATCAAGAACCTGGTGCATCTGCCTTTCACCATAACCGGCGGAGTGGGGGAGCTTGCCAATTTCGTCGTTGGCTGCTCACTGGTGGTTCCTGCCTCATGGATTTATAAGCGCAACAAATCAATCAAAACCGCCATTAAAGGCATGATTGCAGGTTCAATTGCGATGGTTGCCGTAGCTGCACTGGTCAATTATTTTGTGATGATACCACTCTATGTAAAAATCTTTGCCGACAGGCTCAGTGTCACAGCAGACCAGTCACTTCAGAGCATCATTCAGATGAGTTCCGAAAAAAACCAGGGTATTGTGGATTTAAAGACCCTTATTCTCTTCGGAATAATACCCTTTAATATAATTAAGGTATTAATCATTTCGCTTCTTACATTCGTATCCTACAAGCGCGTTTCACCTGTTCTCCACAGGTGACGGTATAAAGGAACCTTGACAGCCCGGGCAATAACGGATAAACTTGCGGATGAGTATGTTAAAATTTTAATAAAGTTTGTCCTGAAAACGGCAAACGACCTTTACATTTAATACCGATTCATGTATGCTAATATGTGGTTTATGACTCACAAAAGGAAGGAGTATGGGACATGAAGCAATACCTTGAGATTGAGCAAATATTAGGAAGAGAAATTCTGGACTCACGCGGGAATCCCACCGTTGAAGTTGAAGTTGCAGTTGAAGGCGGATTCATCGGCCGCGCAGCAGTTCCTTCAGGCGCATCCACCGGTGCGTTCGAGGCTGTTGAACTCCGTGACGGCGACAAGAGCCGTTATCTTGGAAAGGGCGTCCAGAAGGCTGTTGACAATGTTAATGATATCATTGCTCCTGAAATTGTCGGCATGAACGTATTTGACCAGGTACTCATCGACAAGACCATGATAGAACTGGACGGCACGCCCAACAAGAGCAAGCTGGGTGCCAACGCAATTCTGGGCGTATCCCTCGCAGTTGCCAAGGCTGCAGCCGAGGCTCTGGGACTTCCCCTTTACCAGTATATCGGCGGAACCAATGCCAAGGTTTTGCCCGTTCCCATGATGAACATCATCAATGGCGGAAAACATGCTGACAACAGTGTTACCATACAGGAATTCATGATTATGCCTGTAGGTGCCGCCAGCTTCAGGCAGGCACTTCAGTGGTGCTCAGAAGTGTTCCACAACCTGAAGAGCGTGCTTAAGAACAAGGGTTATTCCACTGCCGTAGGTGATGAAGGCGGATTTGCACCCAACCTCAAGTCCGATGAGGAAGCAATTCAGGCAATCCTCGAAGCCATCGAGAAGGCCGGATTCAAGCCCGGCGAGCAGTTCAGACTGGCTATAGACGCCGCATCCACCGAGATGTATGACGAGGCCAAGGCAAGAGGCAAGGAAGGCATGTACTACTGGTGGAAGACCGACAAGTGGATGACCAGGGAAGACATGGTCAACTTCTGGGAAGAGATGAGCAACAAGTATCCCATCATCTCCATTGAGGACGGCGTTGCAGAGGAAGACTGGGAAGGCTGGAAGATGCTTACCGACAGACTCGGCAAGAAGATACAGCTGGTCGGCGACGACCTCTTTGTTACCAATACCAAGCGCCTGAAGAAGGGTATTGAGCTTGGCGTTGCCAACTCCATCCTCATAAAGGTTAATCAGATCGGAACCCTCACCGAGACCCTGGAAGCCATCCAGATGGCCAACAGAGCCGGATATACGGCTGTTACATCCCATCGTTCCGGAGAAACTGAGGATGCTACAATAGCCGATATAGCAGTGGCCACCAACTCCGGCCAGATTAAGACCGGTGCTCCTTCCAGGACCGACCGTGTGGCCAAGTACAACCAGCTGCTCCGCATCGAGGAAGAGCTGGGTGATGTGGCCGAGTATCCGGGTCTTGCCGCATGGTTCAACCTGAAGAACAAATAAGCGCTGCTTAAGTTTATGAAGTAACAGTACGAATTCTGTGCAAGCAAAGAGGCTGGACCGCTATGGTTCAGCCTCTTTGGCATGTCTGGACCAAAAATGCCGGGATATCGAAAGAAGACTCTTTCAACACCCCGACATTTTATTCATTCCTTTATTCTGAACTTCGTGCCTTTACGCTGGAACGGCAGGCATATAAAGGGACGCGTTAATAATCTATTTCCGTATTAGGCAATGCATTTATCAGTTCAATGACTTGCTGCCCGCTGATAGGGTTGTTGGTTAAATCGATATATTTGACATTGGTCAATCCCATCAGAGGGTTTATATCGCTAATCTGGTTTCCGGCCAGACTTAAGCCTTGGAGATTGGTCAACCCGGACAATGCGCTGATATCGCTGATTTGGTTGTTGTCTAGAACCAGGTATCTCAATTTATGCAATCCCTTCAATGCGCTGATATCTTGAATTTGATTATTGTTCAGGTATAAGATTTCAAGGTTCGTCAGGTTCTTTAATGCGCTGATATCACTGATTTGGTTCATATTTAGGTGCAGTTCCGCAAGCATGGTCATGTTCTTCAGCGGGCTTATATCTGTGATTTGATTGTTCGGCAGGCTTAAGCGTTCAAGGCTTGTCAGATCCTTCAATGGACTAATATTGCTGATTTGGTTGTTTGACAGGTATAAAAGTGTAAGATCTGTAAAGCCGTTCAACGGACTGATATCCCTGATCTGGTTATTATCCAGGAATAATACCCTAAGGCTTGGCAGCTCCGGTAATGAGCTGATATCGCTGATATTGTCGCCGTCTAAACATAAGCCGAAAAGTTTGGACAATCCTTTCATGAAACTGAGGTCGCTTATGTTTTTATTAAAAATAAATAAGCTTTCGAGTTCCGTGAGCAACCCTAAATCCTCCAGAGTTTGGATTTCACCGACATCGGTATATTCATTTCCGTTGATATTACAGAGATCACCCTCGGCTGACTCATCTTCTCTGCCTTCTTTCCCTTTTATCGTTATGTCAGTTATTTGTGACAGATCTGTGCTTAATATCGTTCCCTCTGTTTTTCCGATAGATTGCCGGATGGCGCTTTCGAAGGCCTTGTCTTTGAATTCGACGGTGTACGGTGTTGCCTGCAGGCCCTGGTTTTCATCCTGCTTTGAAATATCGCCAAGAGAATCAGTTGTTTCGGACCGTGTTTCCGACGTCGATCGATCATCCGTCTTGAGAGAAACTCGTGAGCAGGATACGGACAGCATCCCTACCACAATAATGAAAGCCAACACAATGATGTTCCGTATAAATTGTCTTTTCATTTTGTCCTCCCCTTCTTGCAGAATCCAAAGCCGCATCACAAAATATTGCACCTGGGAGCTAAATTATATGAACCGGAATTAAATCTGATTGTCATCGGTTCCATTAGCCCTGCTGCTCAATATTTTTGATGATGTTTTGCTATGGACTGCTGATGTTGATGATGATACATTGCTAATTTAATATAAAAAACCGGAAATTGCAATGAAAAATCTTTTGAAACCCAATAAGCAAGCGCTTTTTGCTTATTCTGGCTTCAATGGTTACACAATGTTCTTATGTGAAAGAAGTGGAGCAATACTATGCATCTGTGTCGTCCTTATCCTATTCCTCTTTTTTGATCAGCGCGGCCCGTCTGATTTTATCCGAGCCATATTTTTGCCTGATTTGATCCAAGGTCATCTCCAGCTTTTGTTCTTTTGCCTTGTCATACCCTGTTTCAGCCTGGTCAAACAGGGAGACTTGTTCGCATATGTTTTCTTCAAAACCGCTGATGCTGATGCCTAAGAGCCGGACCGGCCTGAGTCGGTTCCAATTGTTTTCAAGCAGCTTGAATCCGGCCTGCATTATATCCCGTGCGAGATTGGTGGCAGGGATCCTGGTCTGCCTTGTTATGGTTCTGAAATCGCTATACTTGATTGTTATCTGGACGGTTCGCCCCTTTTTCCCGTGGCGGCGGGCCGACATGGCAACCTCTTCTGAAAGCTCCATGATTACTTTCCTGGCTTCTTCCAGGTCGGTAATATCCCTGGGCAGGGTGGTGGAGCGGCCGATGGATTTCACTTCATCCGGGGAATGGGGTGTTACCGGCGAGTCGTCTATGCCATTGGCCCTCTGATGGATTTCATAAGCCATTTTCCCAAGCTTTTCGTACAGCCTGGCAGGATCCGCCGCCGCAAGATCACCGATGGTCCTGATGTTCATCTCCTCAAGCAGCTGGGCTGTTTTCCTTCCTATGCCGTACATGGACCCAACGTTAAGCGGCCATAGCTTTTCGGGAACATCACAGGCCCAAAGCTCGGTGATGCCCATGGGCTTTTTCATGTCTGCCGCCATTTTTGAAAGAAACTTATTCTCGGAAATCCCGATGGAACACCAGAGACCAAGATTGTCCCTTATATCCGCCATGATCCTTTCGGCCGCGGTGCGCGGGCTTCCGAAAACGGTCTCGCAGCCTGTCATGTCGAGCCATGCCTCATCGATTGAAGCCTGTTCTATGACCGGCGTATAGCCTGAAAGAAGCTGCATTACCTGTCGTGATTTCTCGGAGTAGAAAGAGTGGTCGGGAGGAACAAGGATAATGCCGGGACAAAGCCTTTTTGCTTCACCCACGGTCATGGTGGTTTTTACGCCGAATTTTCTTGCTTCATAGTTGGCGGCAAGGATAATGCCGCTCCTTTTTTTCGGGTCGCCGGCAACGGCCGCCGGAACGCCCCTGAGCTCCGGGTGCCGTGTGGTTTCGCAGCTTATGAAAAATGCGTTCATGTCCACCAGAAAAACAACCCTTTTCATTTATCCTCCCTCTGGTGTTGTTTTTGCGTGGATAAGCTTCCAGCTACATTATCCAATATGTGGCGGTAAAATGACAACACCCGATATTGATATCAATTAACAATTCTACATATCTGCTGCCTGAAGTTCCAATAACGAAAACTTTTTCTTCACATCAGCGTTTTCTCTGTATTGTCCACCTTTATTGTTGATCGTATAAAAATTTGTTCAACAACTTTTATATTTTTATTGAATATGTCTAAATACTCTGGTATAATAAAGACAAGATGTAGGATTATTTTAACCTCAAGACTTGCATTGAAGAGGGTAATATGCAGAACATCGTTTTTGTTAGCCACTGCATATTGAATACCGCATCGAAAGTTGTCATGTATGAGAAAGAAAGCATGGCAGCAGAAGAAAAGCTCCGCAGGGAATTTTTGAGCAAAGCGCTTGAAAAGGGAGTACAGATCATACAGTTACCCTGTCCCGAGTTTACCTTATATGGAGCTAACCGCTGGGGGCATACCAAAAATCAGTTTGACAATCCCTTCTTTATTGAACACTGCAGGAAGTTGCTGCAGCCAGTTATCAGTCAACTCAAGGAATATCTCAAAAATGATGATAGATTTAATGTGCTGGGCTTTATTGGAATAGACGGAAGCCCAAGCTGCGGAGTGGACTATACATGTTACGGCCGATGGGGAGGTAATTTGAGCGGGAGAAAGGACCTTGATGAAACAATTGCCTCCGTTGTGATGGAGAAAGGCAGAGGAGTGCTTTTTGATGTATTGTCCGATATGCTGGAAGAGGAAGGAATCTCTTCTGACATTGCAGGGTTGTTTGCAGAAGAACCGCATAAAATCATGAGGCTGCTGGATAAATGCAGGTAACTGACATGGATAAGTCTTATGGTGGTGAAATCGGATATGAAGGAGAGCAAAAAGTACTATCAGGAAGATGAAGTCCCAAAATACGTGGAGATTTATAACAAGCTGCTTGATTACATAAAAAAGGCTCCGGCCGGCAGCAAGCTGCCTACCGAGGAAGTGCTGGCACAGCAGTTCAATACGTCCAGAAATACCTTGCGACAGGCATTGCAGATTTTGCAGGAGGACAAGGTCATATACAAGCGAAGGGGATCCGGTACCTATATTTCTGAAGTCAAGGAAATGATCAATGAGTGCAACCTGAATGAATACTGCACGATTGAAGAATTTTTTGTCAGGCAGGGTTTGAAGGCAGATCTGCATTCCATAATTATAACCTTGGAAAGCGCAGACAGTGTATGTGCAGATTTATTAAACATACCCCTTAATTCTCAAGTCATGGTTGTAAACAGGGTGTATACGAAGAATGACAAACAAAAGACGGCATTAGCCCAGGTGCTTGATTTCATTCCATATTCACTGGTTACCAGCCTCAATCTTCTCGAGGTTATCGGGGACAAGCTGGATGTAATAAGGAGAGTTGAGGCAATTGGCGTAATGTCCCAGACATCCATAATAGCCACAAAAGCTGGAAAAATCTATTCCAAAACTATGAATGTGAGCGAGGATACTCCGCTTTTGCTTCTGCAACAACTCGTGTATGACAAAAGCAATGAGAAAAAATATCTGAATAAAATCTATTTCAACAGTCTTTTGCCGGATTATTATCTGAAAATCATGCGCAGCTAATATAGCAAACAGTGTGAGAATGATGTAGGCGTGTTGTTTTTTGCTGCAGGTAAATTATGCTAATTATAGCATTAATTGTATATTACTTTTATTCGTTTTTGAGGTGACAGCATGAAGAAAGTAATAATCGATTGTGATCCCGGGATTGACGACAGTCTGGCATTGATGCTTGCATTGGCGTCAGAAGAGTTGGAAATACTGGGCATTACCGTGGTAAGCGGTAATGTGGAGCTGCATCAGGCTACGGAGAACGCGTTTCAGACTCTAAAGCTGATGGGGCGTGAAGATATTCCCGTGTATAAGGGAGAAAGCGTGCCCTTGGTAAGGGAGTATCGTGATGCGACCGATACTCACGGTATGGACGGACTGGGAGAAACTTTTTATCCCAAGACTGGTCTGACTGCGAAGGAGGAGCACGCGTCAGATTTCATACTGGATACCATCAGGAAATATCCCGGAGAGGTTACGTTGGTTGCTCTAGGCCCCCTTACCAATATCGCAAAGGCGATAAGAAAGGACAAAGCCACCATGTCCCAGGTCAAAGAGTTCATATTTATGGGCGGATCCGCAGAATTCCATGGGAACTGCAGCCCGGTGGCGGAATATAACTTCTGGGTGGATCCCGAGGCTGCGGATGAAGTGTTAAGGAGCGGCTTTGCGAAGGGAACAATGGTGGGTCTCGACGTAACACACCAAATTGTGCTGACCCCAAACCTTCGCGAGGTCATAAACCAGATTGGCGGGAAGAAAGGAAAGTTCATACATGACATAACCCGTTTCTACGTTGACTTCCACTGGAAGCAGGAGCGAACCCTGGGCTGTGTCATAAACGATCCCCTGGTTATCGCAATGCTTTTGGATGAGACTCTGGTCGAATGTTATGACGCCTATGCGGAGGTTGAAACCGAAGGAATTGCAGTAGCCCAGACGGTATGCGACAGGGGAGGACGCTTCCATAACGGGGAGACAAATATTAAAGTGGCATACAAGGTATCTCCGAGGAAATTCTTTGACATATTCTTAAAGCGCCTTTTCCCGGAAGCTATCAAGGATATAGATATGTCGCTCAATCGTGAATTTGGAAGATGAGGTGTGTCTTATATGGCAATCAGTCGCAGAAAATTGATTATTGATTGCGACCCTGGCATAGATGATGCTTTTGCACTGGCGTACGCAATGAAACAAAGCAATATTGACATACATGGGATTACGACCGTAACAGGTAATGTTCATGTAAATGATGCCACGAGAAATGTGCTCATAATAGAAGACTTGTTGGGATGTAGCATACCGGTGTATCCCGGAGAGGAAGAAACCCTGTCCGGACAGATTCCTATGAATGAGATTACGAACTGCCACGGGAAGGACGGACTGGGTGACATCGGCCTCTCACCTTCTAATAGAAAAGCTGAAAATAAAAAGGCTGTCGATTTTATACTGGATACCCTGGCAAATGAGGAAGAGAAAACTGTTGATATAGTGTGCCTTGGACCGCTGACAAATTTGGCTCAGGCCTTGATGAAGAATCCGGACATTGTAAAAAGGGTTAGGGCGGTCTTTTCAATGGGCGGTTCGGTGCTGTGCGGAAATGTCACCCCGGTAGCCGAGTTCAATTACTGGGTGGACCCGGAGGCTGCAGAAATTGTATACCAAAGCGGGCTGCAGGTACATATGATCGGTCTGAATCCTTGTGACAGTGCGCCGCTGCCAAAGGATATACGGGAGAGAATGAAGTCTGCTGAACTTCCGGAGACGAGATTGCTGGAGAGAATGTTGCATAATTGGTCCGGTGATATAGTGCTGTACGATTTTATTGCAATGGCGGCAGCCTTGTCTCCTGATATTGTAAAGTGGCTTCATTGCAGGGTGGATATCAGCACTACCAGGGTGACAAGAGGCGAATGCGTAGCAGACCTGGTAGATGCGTGGAAAAAGGAAAAGAATTGCTTCTATGCTGAGGAAATAGACAAGCATCAACTGTGGGAATTGTTTTGCAATACTTTTTTACCGGTATGCAAAACTTAATATATCAAACCAAAGGGGGATATCAAAATGAGCAAGAACAGTATCAAAAACGATTTTACGCTGATGACCATCCTGCTTCTTCCCGTGGCAGTTGCCCTGAACGTAGTCGGAGGTCAGTTAGCGGCGGCCCTTGCACTCCCAATCTACCTGGATACAATAGGAACCATACTTGCAGGTATCCTGGGCGGACCATGGGTTGGACTTGTAGCAGGTGTTTTAAGCAATCTGATAAACGGAATTTTTTCTCCTAATTTTATTCCGTTTACGATTGTCGCAGGCGCCGTTGGTTTAGTTACAGGTCTTTTATCCAGGAAAATGATGTTCACAAAGCCGTTAAAGGTCGTAATATCCATTGTTGTCGTAACAATGGTATCAATCATTATTGGTACTCCAATCGTTACATATGTGTATGGCGGAATCACCGGAACAGGCAGCACATACCTGACTGCATTCCTGCTTGCAACCGGAAAGTCAATGTTCCAGTCCATATTTACCTCGCAAATCATTTCGGAGCTGTCAGATAAAGGCTTGTCCATCTTAATCGCGTATCTGATCATCAAGGCTATGAGCGACAGAATGCTGGTTAACTTCCCCTGCGGAACACAGTTCACCAAGAAGAAGAACATGAGTGTTGAGCCTCCGAAGGCGCCCTAATGGTTATAGGCCATAAACCGGAATAATTTGGAAGCTAAGCGCCTATTTGCTATAAGGTGCTTAGCTTCTAAATTCTACAGTATCAAATTTCCAAATATTGTGGTGGTAAGAATGAAAGAGAATCAGAAATACCTGCATAAACTGTACCCTTACACCAAGCTGGTTTACCTGCTTGTTACTTCAGTCATAGCTATTATATCACCAAGCTGGATATACAATTATGTGCTCTTCGCCATATTGTGTATTTTTGCCGCGACGGGCAGTGACTTTAAGCCCTTTATTAAATCGCTCTGCAAGTCTGTATTATTTTTGTTCATCATGATATTTGTACTTCAAAGCTTATTCAGAAGCGGCGAGCATGTGCTTTTCAAGGTATGGATTTTTTCAGTGAAGCTGGAGGGCGTTTTGTATGCGGCTAATCTCTGCGGCATACTTCTGGTAATAGCCTCTTCCTTTATACTGTTCTTTCAAACCACCGATCTTCAGGATCTCATACTTGCCATGGAAAAATCGGGAATATCGCCAACCGTTTCATATGTGGTACTGTCGACGGTTCAGATGATACCGCAGACCAAGAAGCGCAGCGATGCAATAATGAATGCGCAGCAGGCGAGAGGGGTTGAGACCCAGGGAAATCTTATGACAAGAATAAAGGCATATATACCGATGCTTGCCCCACTGATTCTGAGCAGCTTCACGGGGATGGAGGAAAGAGCTTTGACCTTGGAGGCAAGGGCTTTTTCCCTTAACAGGAAGAAGACAAATATTCATGAAATTCATGAGCATCCATACGACAGGCGCATAAAGACAGTCTTATATGTAATTCTCGCGCTTGCTGTAATTGGGAGGTTAACTATATGGCATTAATCGAAATTAACGATTTAAGCTATCGGTATCCTACCGGCGACGATTTTTCCCTGAAAAACATAAATCTCAAAATAGAAAAAGGCGAGTTCGTTGCCGTAATCGGAGCAAACGGCAGCGGAAAGACAACGCTGTGCAATGCAATCCGGGGATTTGTTCCCATGTTTTATAAAGGAGACTATTTCGGCAAGGTGCTTATTGACGGCGAGGACATAACGAACTTTAGCATGGGAGAACTTGCCGTAAAGATAGGATACATATTCCAGAACCCATTTAACCAAATAAGCTACATAAAAGAGACGGTATTTGACGAGATAGCCTTCGGTCTTGAAAACTTGGGGCTTCCGAAACAGGAAATTCTGGACAGGATAGAGAGAATAATAGCACAGCTTGGCATTGAAGCACTAAAGGACAAAAATCCCTTTGAGCTGTCAGGAGGTCAGCAGCAAAGGGTTGCTCTCGCATCAATCCTGGTGATGGAACCTGAAATACTTGTAATCGACGAGCCTACCTCGCAGCTGGATCCATTGGGTACCGATCAGGTGTTCGACATAATAAACCTCATTAAGCAGAGCGGCAAAACCGTAATACTGGTGGAACACAAGACGAATCTGCTGGCCAGATATGCGGACAAAGTGGTTGTAATGGACAAAGGACAGATAAAAATGTACGGTACGGCTCACGAGGTATTATCCAATCCGGAGCTGGAGGAGTACGGAGTGGTTATGCCGACTTATGCCCGGCTGGGACTTAAGCTTAAGGAGACATTCGGAACCGATACAGTTCCAATTACCGTCGAAGAGGCTGAGGAGCTGCTCAGGCGCATAAGAAAGGGGGCAGTCAAATGAACGCAATAGAGCTGATAAATGTAAGCTATAGATATCCTAACGGGTTCCTGGCCGTTGATGATGTCAGCATGTCCTTTAAGAAAGGGGAAGCAGTTGCAATCATAGGCCAGAACGGAGCCGGAAAAACAACAACGGTAAAAATGATGAACAACCTCTACAAGCCTACCAGCGGAACCGTGCTTGTAAATGGAATGGATACAAAGAACTTTACAACTGCGCAGATTTCGAGGCATGTGGGATATGTTTTCCAGAACCCTGACGATCAGATATTTCAGTCAAATATAGAGAAAGAGATAAAGTACACCCTGAAGGCCAATAAAGTGCCCGAGGAAGAGGCCAACAAGTGGTTTGAGCTGGCGGTGGAACTGACAGGACTTAAGGACTTCCTTGACTACAACCCTTACAATATGCCGCTGTCCATAAGGAAGTTCATAACCATAGCAAGCGTAATAGCCTACAATCCTGACGTGATAATCATGGACGAACCCACCGCGGGGCAGGACCTTATTGGGCTCAAAAGGCTTGCAAACATAATAAGCACCCTAAAAGGTCTTGGAAAAACGATAATTACCATAACGCACGATATGGAGTTCGTACTTGACAATTTCGAACGGGTTATCGTAATGGCAAACAAGAAAAAAGTGGCAGACGGTACCGCCAAGGAAGTGTTCTGGAACGCAGAAGTAATGGAGAAAGCGGCGCTCAAGCTGCCTGCCATATGCGAATTGGCCTACAGAGCCGGTTTGCCCGGATATATAACAACAGAAGCAGAATTAATTGAAGCACTAAAAGGAGAATGTAATGGGTACGAGCAGGTTAGGCAAAAAGATTCTGATATTTGAAGTATATGTCATGTACATGCTTGTAGGTGCAGCGTGCGTTTCCATAGGAACTTCACTTATGCACCTGTCCCAGTTTTATGAAATTACCATTTCTCATGCTGCGGTACTGGCGTCGGCTATGGCTTTGGGCCGGGTATCCACGGTTTTTATAAGCAGCATGGTTACCGAACGTTTTGGAAGCAAATTTAGTCTCAGCGCCGGAATAATCCTTGTAGGGATATTCTGTCTTGGAATCCCGTCAACCAGGAACTTTATCCTGGCAGCCATATGCGCGGCATTGGGCGGTATAGGTCAGGGGCTTTCAGACAGTTCGTGCCCCGTGATACTGCAGCATGTCTTCAAGGATAATTATCACAGGGCCGTAAGCATGACGCAGGTTTTTTTCGGGATAGGGAATTTCATAACGCCTTTTGTGTTTTCATTGCTGCTGCTTGCAGGCATAAAATGGCAGTTGCTCTACTATGGCCTTTTTTTTCTGGCTATGGTGATGATAGTAGTCATGCAGTTTGTTAGAATGCAGACAACCGGAGAAAAGAAGCAAAGTGCTGAAAAAAAGAGCCTAGAGAGTCCCAAAGGCAGGATAAACCGGAAGGTTATCATTATGTTTATTTTACTTACCTTTACATATACAGCAATGATAAATACGGTGTACACCTATACCACTGCGTATAATATGAGCCTGGGGTTTGAAGAGTCGGTATCGGTGACGATGCTTACAATGTTCAGCATAGGCACCATAATCGGGTCCCTGATTTTCGCGTGGGTGCTGAAATACTTCAGGGTAACAAGCGTCATGTTCTTCAATTGCGTTGCAAGCTTTGTCATTTTCCAGGCAATAAAGGTGTTTACCTCAGAGCCAATACTTCTTCCGGGTTATTTTGCTTTCGGTTCTCTGTTCGGCGTAGTGTACTCGTTCCTTATATCCGTTTCGACAGAGATGATGCCCGGCAGGGCATCCTTTGCCGCCGCGATGGTTGCTTTCTGCAGCGGAAGCGCCGATATACTGTCGCCGCTTATTACCGGGCAGCTTGTAAACCGGTTTGGGACCGGGATGTCATTCCAGTATGCAACGTTTATGGGAATCGCAATGGTTATCTTCGTAACAGCTTTTTATTTTGTTCATGCCAGAACTGAGAGGAAAAAACACCATGCGATATAAGCGATGGGGGAGGAGTAATTATGGGAATATATGAAAAGCATTTGCTTCCAATGATAAGAAAGACCGTTGAAGTAATAGAAAATACGCCTCATATGCAGGATATACTGAAGGGGACAATGCCCATTGAGAGATTTCGTTTTCAAATAAAGCAGAATTACAATTACCTTCTGGAGTATACCAGGTGCTTTGCCGCAGGGTTGTCAAAGTGCAGGAATTTTGACGAAATGCTTGACTGGTACAATATACTGAAGAATACCATGGAAGGTACAGTAATGCACAACAGGGATTACTGGGCAAAGCAGACAGGACTTACATTGGAGGAAATGGATTCGGCCATAATGGCTGAGGGAAAGAGGTCATATACTTCCCATGAATTGGCCAGGGCCTTTGAGGGTGATTTGGCGGAAGCCTTGATGGCGCTTCTCCCGTGCAATTTATTGTATATGCATATGGGCAAGGATTTATTGCCTCAATGCACTTTGCCTGAAGACAACATGTACCGCAAGTGGATCGAGTTTTATACTCTCCCCGAGTATGTAAAGAAGTGCGAAAATGAAATACGCATGATTAACCAGTATACCGAAAATAAATCCGGAAAGGAGATAAGAAGGCTTCTGGAGATATTTGCGATTGGCTGTAACTATGAAATACTGCAGTGGCAGAACATGTACTACAAAATGGAGACCTGGCCGCTGCCGGAAATTTTTCCGATGTGATTTCAATCAAAGGGGGGTATAACTTATGAATTGCAAGGAGGTACTGAACGAAAAAGGCCAGCAGTACCATATATGTTGCAAGAAAGGCGATGTGGGAAGGTATGTCCTTCTTCCCGGGGACCCTTTCAGGACTGATTTGATAGCCAGCTATTTTGACGATGCAGTACTTGTGGCGCACAACAGGGAACACAAGACATGGACGGGTTATTTGAACGGAGTAAAAGTGTCTGTTACATCGACGGGCATGGGCTGCCCTTCCACGGCCATTGCAGTGGAGGAGCTGATACACTGCGGCGCAGATACCTTCATACGCATTGGAACAGCAGGAAGAGTCTGTGACGAGTCATGGGACGAAAACCTGGACGGTGTAATCTGCACGGGCTCTGTCAGGGATGAAGGCACCACTATACATTACATACCTATTGAATATCCTGCAATAGCCGATCGCCATATTGTGGCCGCATTGGCCGAATCCGCCAAAGAACTGGGCCTGAACTACAAGGAAGGCATAGTACAGTCAAAAGATTCTTTCTACGGACAGCATGATCCGGACGGGATGCCGGCGGCTTCAAGACTCCATGAACGTTGGGAAGCCTGGAAGAGAGGAAATGTAATGGCATCTGAAATGGAAACGGCTGCACTCTTCGTTATATCATCCATAAGGCGCTGCCGTGCCGGTGCGATACTGTCCTTCAGAAATATCGAGCAAACCATAAAGGTAGCTTGTGAAGCGCTAAAGAAGATTATTGAAGCTGACAGGCAGGAAAATTTGTAAAAAAACGGTCTTCGGACCGTTTTTTTTATGAAATCATATCCACCCCAAAATAATAAGGTAAAAAAGCAGGCCTTCTTCAAGGTCTGCTTCATCGGAAAAGAAATGCCTTAATCATTTCTTTTTGTTGTCCTGTTTTGTGTCTGGCATGACGGGACCGGGTATGTTATGTATGTTGTACGGCGATGCAGGTGAAGTGTTCATGGGGTTTGACATGTCCTTGTTGTCGGAAAGTCCCATTGTGACATTTGGCTTGTAGTACATTTTCTTGCGGCGCATTGCTTCCTGAACAATTCTGAGTGCTTCGCCGAAGCGCTGGTAGTGAACAACCTCGCGCTCCCTCAAAAAGCGCAGGGGCTCGATTACATCCGGGTCATCGGCCATGTTGATGAGAAATTCGTAAGTGGCGCGTGCCTTTTGTTCTGCCGCCAGATCTTCGTTGAGATTTGCGATGGGATCGCTCATGGATTCAATATATGCTGCCGTAAACGGAACTCCGTTTGAATCTGAAGGGTACACTCCCTTGCCGTGGATGGCGTAGACCGAGCCGAATCCCATTCTTTCAAGCTCCTGCGGCGGTACGTCCTTCACAAGCTGGGATACCATGGCGCCGATCATTTCAAAATGTGCAAGTTCTTAGGTACAGATAGGTTATCAGTGACTATTCCATCTTGGGAAGTTTAGGATATAAAACAAGTTCAAACTCATCCGGCCGGTGGTGCCAGCGGCCGTTGACGGCCTTTGTGTAGACAACCCTGTCTAAAACTTCCTTAAGGAGCTCATTCTTAAAGGCCGGATTTTCGGTGGACCTGTATAGCTCCATAATTCTTTCAGCCTTCGGAATGAACGTCCTTTTGCTTTTTTCTCTCATTTCTTCCTTCTGTAATTCATGAATGAGCTTTTCCTTATTCTGTCTGACCTCCTCAATTCTTTCATTTAATATTTTTAATCTCTCAAGAAAAGTATCCGTGGAATAGACACCCTGTTCAAGGAGGTCATGAATACTGTTAATCTGCCTTTTCAGGGTAGCCAGGTCTTCGTCCGCCTTATTGATGGCTTTTTTCAGGACTTCAAGCTGAATATCACCGTCTGATTCTTCAATGTTAATCAGATTCCAGTCCAACCTGTATTCTTTCAGCCAGTCCTCAAGGGCGTCAATAAGACGGTTTTCCACTATTGAAAGCTTAGCGCTTACATTTGGGCATGTGGTATTACAGCATATAAGAGTATCAGGGTATCTGCCGCTGTGTGGCCTGCGTACCATACGGCGTCCACATATGCCGCAAACTACTATGCCGGCTAAAGGATTTTTAATGGCTGTATCTTTAGGGCATGCCTTGGGTGGATTTTCCTTTAGATATTCCTGAGCAAGATTCCAGGTTTCCATGTCAATTATAGGTTCATGCAGCCCTTTTACAAGAACCCAATCATCAGGATTGTTCCTTGGCCGCATTTTCTTCATTTTGCCTTCAATCATTTTCTTTATCTGTGGCCTGAAATTCCAGCGGACCATACCGATATATGCCGGATTACGCAGCATGGATTGCACCGAAGCAGGTACCCAGACATCGCCTTTTGCCGGGGATATACCCATAGCATTGAGCTTTCTGGCTATCAGTGATATGCCAAGCCGTTTGTAACTGCCGTCTTCCTGCAGCTCACCTTTGGTATATAGCTCAAAAATCATCTTTACAACTTCAGCCTGCTCGGGATGCGGCTCCAGCGTATATCCTTTTTGGTCTGTCAGCTTTTTTCTTATGTAGCCATAGGGGGGAATATTTCCAACCCATTTGCCTTCTTTGACCGAAGCAAGACGACCACGCTGAAGACGGCGATTTATGGTCTTGTACTCACGCCTTGACATGAAGAGCCCAAACTCAAAAAATTCCTCGTCAAATTCATTGTTCGGGTCATAGGTCTTCATTGGCGTTATTATTTTAGTACCTGAATATTTAAATGTTTGTGCAACAATACCCTGGTCGATTGTATCGCCGCGGGCAAGACGTTCCACTTCCATCACAAGCACGCCATCCCATAGCCCTTGACCGACATCTGAAAGCAACTGCTGCATGACAGGACGCGCGGCAATAGTTTCACCGGATACTATCTCCCGATATATTTGGGTTATATGTAAGTTCAGCTTTCTGGCGAGCTCGAGAAGTGCCTGCTCATGCCTTTTCAGTGTTTCTCCTTCGCCTCTGGCTTCAGCCTCCAAATCAGCACGGGACTTTCTCAGGTATATGCAGTATGACATTTGAGCTCCCGGAATTTAGACAGGATCCAGCCAAAGATTATATGTTCCAAGTATAGAGTTTATGACGTATGGCATTAATGATGCTAAACATTATAGGCTTAATATCACTTGGCTTATGTTCTTTGTAAAACGTCTTCAATTTTATTGAAAAAGGCAGCACTTATTTCGGCAACCAATTTGGCATTTTATCTTTGGCGAAACGATAATATTGGCTTATCTATCCATGATTTAGTCCATTTAAAGAGATGTCGGTATACATAAAGTGATTAAGCTGAACATACTCATGTGCCATTATAAACTTAAAGCTGACAGGACTATACATTATCAGAATATCAGAGGCGGAGACCTGTATCGGCTTTTCTTATATCATAAACATGTAAAGCATGGTATACCTTTAAGAACTGTCAACTTCAAGGAAATTTGTCTGCTAGGGATGTTATTATGTCTATGGCCATTTGAAGTGTCTATGTTTAGCTCTCTCAACAGATTAGAAGCTTTCTGCCGGATTTCATAATAGACGAACATCTTCAGATACAATCAAAGGCATACCCTCCTTCGGTATGCCAATTATATAATTATCCATTTAAATAATTAAACTTACGCTCGCTTAATGATAATTATATGGATTTATTCCTAAATCAATAAACAATGGAGCTAAATCTTCCATTGTATATGGCCATACGCTTTTCAATTTGTATCTATGTTCCTTAGCCAGATATAGTAAAAGTAAAACAACAGGTTGACGATACAACAAGTATTTGTCATAACCTTTATTAATTGCTGTGGCTATCTCAGGATGTTCGTCAATATATTCTCTTAAATCATCTATTGAAACCGAATTACAAATACTTCTAATTGAATCATATATGAAGTAATTCATTCTTTCAACGGTATCAGGCGGTTTTATTGAAGAATACAACATCTTCAGCTGGTTAAGGTATTCATTATCATTTTTATATTTCATATCAATTGCCTCTTTAACTTTTCTAAATAGTTCACTTGTTGTTTCTATCAAGGCTATACTTCTAGCACTAAGGCGATAAACCTCATCGGGCACCGCAAAATTCGGCTTGTAAATAGTATCATGTGTAAGTTCAGCATATGCATGTTGTAGTAACGTTCTTACTTGTATCTCACAAGGTGTTCCTGATTTAATTATACCATTTTCGTACGGAATATCGTACTTATTTCGAACGACATAATGAACGGACTGATAATCAAATATTAGTGGATGTTTTTTCCGTTCTTCCTCATAATCTCTATCAAGAGACACATCCCAATCATTATTATTATTTATAATGTTCTTAACTATCTCAATATCACTTTCAAGTAGTACAACAAATCTAGTTCCCACTTTGTCCGTTATTTCATTATATGGGTCTATGTAATTTTTCCCTGGTCTAAAGAAAGCCTTCTCGATTAGTGAATTTAAACTCTTTACCCTTGGTTCAGGTTTAATCTTAAAAAATATGTTAGGGTTTATACCTTGTGGTAGTTTATTTATAACTGAATTTGTTACAATATCACCCCAAGCTTTATACATAGGCATCTCACTTATAAATTTTTCACGTAATTCATCTTGAGTCATAATTATTGCGCCTCTATTTTTCCTTTAATTTTTACCCGAGTGTATCCTGGATCATCGCATTCTTCAATAATAACCAATTCGGTAAAATCATCATATGGTGCAGTAATTCTCACTTTAGTATCAAAACACATTCGACGTTTCCGCAAATGTCTATCAATTAATGAAGTATCTTTGTGAATTGCATGGGTCGGGAAACTATTTTGTGCCATATATCGGTAGTATGAATCTCTCATCTCAGGAGCAAAGTATCTATCACCAAAATCTGATACACTTATGACGGTTTCTCTCGATACTTTTAAGTAATTACATAATGAGTTCTGAAAATCAACTTTTTGCTCATTCCCTATATTTGCCGTGTTTATAAATTGAGTTGTGAGATTATAAAAGTCTCTTGTTAATTTTCTTGTCGTTGGCATCAGATCACAGCCTAAGAAATCTTTGTAAAAGTAATATGCAGCGTTTTGCGTATCTAAATGGGTAATATTATTATCATATATAATAACATCAAAATCATTAGGATCACGTAGTAAATCAGTGTCAACTTCTTCAGTTGTGTTCTTCTCTATGAACATTGCTACTTTATAAAGTTTTTGTGTTCTTGTCAGTAATAAATTAGCTATGTAAGTTAAATCAATATTTGCACCTGCCGTAGTTAGTGCAAAACCCTCTTGGCATTCGGCTTTTAATACCGCAATGTATTTATTGGTTTCACGAACTGTACCTCTAAAGAAAACTATGATACCTCCAGGAATTCTACTATTATTTTGTTTGGATGCAAGGTGTATTGTTAAGTCTTTAGAAATTTCTAGGAACTCATTAGATTCAGCGTAGATCATGGAAGCTAACTTCTGGAAAGTTGATTCTTCATCTTCATGTACTATTTGGAGTTCTATACTTTTGGTATCTTCGCCAAGCGCTTCAACAACTCTGTTTTTTATTACATTTAAACTATTTTCATCAAGTACTGATATGCTGTTGTTTAATCTGTATCTTTCTGAATATTCTCCATATTTGTAGATCTGATGAATGGCGACCATTTCAATTTCAAGATTTGCAAGGTTCATAATATGCGACCTCCTACAATAACAAAAGGTTCACAAATCATTGTGCCTTAACCTTTGGGTGTCGCCTTAGCTGCCATGTAATTATGATGTTATCTCTTAGGTTAATCAGTTACAGCAAAAACATAATTATTGTTGCCACCAAAAGTAGGATAGAAAGAATCGGGACTAAACAGCCACCTCCGCTAACCATTCGCCCAATCTTACGTTGACGGCCCGAACGTGTGGTTGGAATGCCAGTTGCTTTGGCGATTTTACGCTTGGCATTCGTAATGCCCAATGCACGTTTCCAGCTAAATGATAACCCAGGGATTCCTGTGTTTGACCTTCGTCTTCCGGACATAAGCACCACCTATAAACTGTTCTTATTAAACTGTGCCTATTATTCTCATTAATCCCTTTTCTATATTCTAACACAATAAACAAGTCAAATGCACAATTTATGTCTTGAACCTGGAACACATATCCTGTTGAGGGGACATAAACAAAGCAGGAGGTTTTTACCACAAAATTGATTGGATTTATGACACGCAAAGATGGCTGTCTTGTCCTCGGCGGTGAGATTTGGACCGGGCATCAGAACCATTATATTTATCTGACTGCAGACGGAGGCAAAATATGGACTGAAACGGGCAACGTCAGCAAAACCTATAACTATATTATCAGTGGTGCCGGCTTGCGAATAATAAGATTGGATTTATTTGCTTCCGTTACGTGCAGGATATTAATCCTGTTGTTTACCGTACTGAGGACCGCGGAAAAACATGGGAAAAGTGTGACATTTCCATACCCGAATCTTATAAATTCTCATAAAATTGCACTTTAATCTGTCCTTCACTGTCTCCTGCCTGGTACTCATAGCTGTCAACCATAATTGCATAGCCAATATCATTTTCAGTTGTTTCCGCATTTTACTCATTTTTCTCTTCAATTTCTGGCATTTCACCATTTAGAATGGTAATATTAGACGGTAAATGGAACTGCTGGTTCATTAAAAACAGCACAACCCCGAAGGGCTGCCAGTGCGACGATAAAAAGCATTTATAATCCTTTTTCCAAGCTGATAAAAATCATTTCTCCCCCAAGCCCAATCACCAAATTGACCGTAATGATTATAACCCCAGGTCCAAACTGATCCGTGAAAGTAACCAAAAAGATTACCGGTGTACTCGGTTTCAACTGGACACGCACTCCCCAAGGTTGTGGCTGGATAAGCCTTCAGACAAGCTCAAGGTTCATATGCTTGTTCCGGAGGTGTTTCCGATGATAGTTAAAGAATACAAAATCGGCAATACAACCATAAAGATCGCTGATGACGCCATTAAGAAAAATGAAGCCCAAACCATATTGTCAAGGATCATGGCACTTGTTTTCAAGCGAAAGCGGATTAAGCCGGAAGAAAAATGCGTTTAAAAAGCGCCTGTACCAGTTAACTTAAACGATTGTATTTGGTTTAAATCAAATGGGTTACAGGGTGGAGGTAAGTGATGGAAAATAATCGACAATAAAAAACCGAGACGGTTTATAAATAGAAAAAGAACCAGTATAAAATATTATTGATATGCTTAGGTTGACCTGGAATTGAGGATGTGAGCACTAAACAGAAATAGAAGAAAAATCAGTTGAAAGTGGTTCTACTTGCCCTGATGCTCTTTGATATTGAAGCAAAGATGGTCATTAATACCTAAGCCTGATTATTGTGATAATTTTGCAAGTGGTGTAAGAACTTTAAAATCTAATTGGTTTGAAGGAATTTAGACTTTTATGTCGATTTATGTATCCCAAAGAAGTGGATTAAGGTGTATGATATAAATGATTAGCCTAAGCAGAAGATGGCTTCTATGCCGTTTTACTTTGCAATATGTTAAGCCAAAGCAGGTATTGTAAGCGTTTTTTCTTGTTTGGTTTGCCACCAAAGGTTCATTTATATACTAATATTGACAATAGATGGCCGAAAAGCTAAAATGAATGCGAGATTATTATGTGTGTGGGGGGGTAATCCATGAGAGCGCTTGGTGTTGTAAGAAAATTGGATGAACTCGGCAGAGTTGTGATACCTGTAGACTGCCGTAGGGAGTTAGGGATAACCTTTGGGGATCCTCTTGAGATTTCGGTTAACGGTGAATATCTTGTTTTAAAGAAATATGTTCCTAAATGCGTATTCTGTAAAAGTGATAAAGATGTAGTTGAAGTGAAGGGCAAGCATATCTGCAGAAACTGCCTTGCGAATCTGAAGGAAATGACAATGGCCAAGGGTGCCTGAAAAAACGCCGGATGCATTCACATCCGGCGTTTGAACAAGTAATCGGAAGTTGTGAAATGAAATCAGGTATTAAAAAAGGTTGCTTATTTCATATATAGTTGTTGCTGTTGCTATCACTCAGTTACCGGTTAATTTGCCATTGTCTTATAGAGGGTTTAAAGATATAAGTTTTAGTTTTACACCGTTTTATTGCATTAGAAATGTGGTTCGAATCATAAACTCAATCATTGCCGAATGTTTACCGTTAAAAAGCTATCTCTTTTCTGTACTTAAAGATCACTTGCAGAACCTCATTTTGAATATATTATTGTTTATTCCCTTTGGCTTTCTTCTTACGGTTAATTTAAGAAAAAGCAATGTTTTGGAAGTAATGCTTGGTTCATTTCTGTTTTCTCTGTCTTTGGAAATTCTGCAAGTGATAGAGATGATGTTTTCACTTACTCTTGTGCGAGTCTTTGATATAGATGATATTATAGCTAACACGATTGGCGGAATCTTTGGATTCGTTTTTGCTGTACTGTTTTCGAAAATAAAGGAGAGGCGGCCAAATCAGGCAGTATGAAGCCGTGATAGTTTTCCAAAATAATATAATTGATAACCTTGCGGAACCTATTCTTCAGTACCGATATCAGTAAGTATGGCCTTTGATTCCTTGTTGGGCATAGCGTAGCGCTGGCTCAGGTATCTCAGGGATGCCGCCAGCTCGCCGTTCGGTCCTCCGTATTGCGTAAGAATCAGTTTTGCCATTCTGGGGTCTGATTTTTTAATATTTATCGGATACTCGGTTTTCTTGTCGTAAACCCACATTTGCCATGCCTCCTTTCAGCTCTTCCCATTTCATGGTATCCCAGGGCCACGGATTGTTAATCCAGAGCCAGCAGTCCTCCGTAGCTCCGTTAACCGCCATGAGCGGGCCGTATTTTTCGACGAATTGCTTGTACAGGCGTTCACGGGTTTCAGCAAGTACTCTGAAATCTTTCAGGGCGTTTTCACAGGAAGGGTGCGTATCGAGGTACAGGTTCAGGTCAATAAGTGCGAAGTCCACTGCACGTATCTGTTCCAGCAGTTCGTTCTTGCCGTCCATCAACTCTCACCTCCATTGTCAGTTGACCCAGTAATCAACCAGTTCCGGAAAGATGGTTCCCTGTTTCAGGCCCTCTGCGGGTGAATAGGTTTTGCCGTATGTCTGATACCGGATATAGGCTGTTGCATATTCAGGGTCTATGGGCATGACCGGAATTATTATGGCTTCCCCGCTGCAGCTGTTTCCGGTATATACAGTGGTGAGTTGCAGTTTTTCCATTATCGCAGACTACCTCCGGGCTTGTTCCTTCTTCATATTATGTACAGGCCGGGAAATGTGTGAAAAAGACATTTCCGGTTTCAATTTTGACTGGCAATGCCGTGTAAGGGTAATATAATAGAGGTGGTCGAAATGACCTGGCATATATTTACCGGTTTTATAAAGCCTAGCAATAGAGGAGAGTGAGATATGTCTGAGGCAAAAATCAGAATCACTCTGAACTGTCAGGACATGGATGTTGAAAAAGGCACCAGAATTGAAGAACTGGTCCGCGGAATGAAAGGGAAAATGGGTTCCCAGATTGTTGCAGCAATTGTCAACAACGAAATCAGGGAACTGACCTATCCCATTGAACAGGAATGTACAATTAAGACCATTGACCTGAGCTGTGCCGACGGTGTCCGCATTTATCAGAGGAGCCTGAAGTTTCTTCTGATAAAGGCTGTGCATGACCTTTTCCCTGACAAGGAGCTTGAAGTAAGGCATTCCGTGAGAAGGGGAGTATTCTTCGAGATTGTAGGCTACAAGGTTACGCGCGAAGATGTGGAGCGCATTGAAAAACGCATGAGGGAACTTGTGGCTGAAGACCACAGGTTTGTCAAAAAAGTGGTTTCCATTGATGAAGCACGCAAAATCTTCCTCAGCAGGGGCAGGGAGGACAGGTACCGTGCCATCGAGTTCAGGGAGAAGGATTATGTGACCCTTTACGTCTTTGATGACATTGAGGACTATTTTTACGGATACATGGTGCCGAGCACCGGGTATCTTAAGCTTTTCGGACTTGCCGCCGAAAATGACGGAATTGTGCTGATAGTTCCAAAGAGCGACAATCCTACACGGCTTCCCGATGAGACCCTTCCCAAACAGCTCTTTGACGTATTCAGGGAGTATACAAACTGGATAAAGATACTCGGCGTGGAGGACGTGGGAAGGCTCAATGAAGTGGTGAAAAAGGGAAGAATACATGAGTTCATCCTGATATCCGAAGCGCTTCATGAGAAAAAGATAGCCAATATAGCCGACATGATACTGAACCAGAAGAAGAGGATAATCCTGATTGCAGGACCTTCTTCCTCGGGCAAAACCACGTTCGCCAGAAGGCTTGCCATACAGCTCAGGGTTAACGGAATCAGGCCTCTTAACATATCGGTGGATGATTATTTCGTTGACAAGGACAGAACCCCTCTGGACGAGGAAGGAAAACCCGACTATGAAGCCCTTGAGGCCGTTGACCTGGAATTCTTCAACCAGAGCATGAACGCGCTGCTTAACGGCGAGGAGATAGACGTTCCCACCTTCAACTTCCTTACGGGGAAGCGTGAGTTCAACGGAAGAAAAATCAGACTGGACAGCGACAGCGTGGTGGTGATTGAAGGAATCCATGCCCTCAATCCCAGACTTACCAGCGGAATAAAAGATGCCGACAAGTTCAAGATATATATAAGCGCTATAACGTCCATGAGGATAGACCAGCACAACCGCATTCCGACCACCGACCTCAGGCTTATAAGACGCATAGTCCGTGACAACCTGTTCAGGGGTACTTCGGCTCCCGAGACCATTGACATGTGGCCTGCGGTAAGGCGCGGGGAGGAACGCAACATATTCCCGTTCCAGCAGGAAGCGGACGTCATGTTCAATTCATCGCTGATATATGAACTTCTTGTCCTTAAAGGCTATGCGCTGCCGCTTCTGAGCTCCATAACAAAGGATATGCCCGAATATACGGAGGCAAGGCGCCTTATAGAATTCCTGAGCTATTTCCTGCAGATACCTGCAGATGATGTACCGCCCAACTCAATTTTGAGGGAATTCCTCGGCGGCTCATGCTTTAACTGACAGCATGAAGGATAAACTAATTGCAGATAATGCGGAAGCGGGACAGATTTTCCTATCGCATATGATACAAAGTCAGGAAAGGTTTTATTATGGAACAGCTGAATCTTTTCGCAACGGCCGCATTCGGTGTGGAATCGGTTGTGGCAAGGGAACTTAAGCACCTTGGTTACGGCGACACACATATCGAGAACGGCAGAATTCATTTTAAAGGGGACTATGATGCCATCTGCAGGGCAAACCTCTGGCTGCGCTGTGCAGGGCGTGTCTACGTCCTTATGGGAAGGTTTGAAGCGAGAACATTTGACGAGCTTTTTGAGGGTACGAAGGCGCTTCCATGGGAAGAATGGCTTCCCAGGGACGCTGAGTTTCCGGTTACCGGAAATTGCGCAAAATCAACCCTCATGAGCATATCGGACTGCCAGTCAATCATAAAGAAGGCAGTAGTGGAACGGCTTAAGAAGAGATATCATTTGGAGATATTTCCGGAAACGGGGCCGCGGTACAGAATCGAATTTCACATTCTCAATGATGTGGTAACACTGGCCATCAACACCAGCGGGGACAGCCTTCACAAACGCGGCTACCGTACCCTGGTCTATACGGCCCCGCTGAAGGAGACCCTGGCGGCTGCCATGCTCATGATAAGCAGGTGGTCGCCGGGCAGGATACTTATAGACCCTTTCTGCGGTTCGGGAACCATACCGATTGAGGCGGCGCTGATGGTGCGTAACATTGCCCCCGGCCTGAATCGCAGCTTTGACAGCCAGTCATGGCCTTCAATTCCCAAATCTGCATGGAAGAATGCGCATGAAGAGGCCAGGAGCCTGATAAAACCACCCGAAGACAAGATAACCATACAGGGATATGACATAAACAGCGACGCCATCAGCATCGCACAGTATCATGCCCGTCAGGCGGGGGTTGAAGACAGCGTCCATCTCCAGGTCAGGGATGTGGCCGAACTTTCCTCAAGGGCGAAATACGGTTTTATAGTTACAAACCCACCCTACGGTGAAAGGATAGGGGAAAGAAGCGAAAACATCAGGCTCTACAAAACCATGCGGGATGTATTCAGAAAGCTTGACACATGGTCTTTCTATATACTTACAGCCGACACGCAGTTTGAGAAATATTTCGGAAGAAAGGCGGACAAGAACCGGAAGCTGTTCAACGGCGGCATTCTGTGCTATTATTATCAGTTTTTCGGCCCGAAACCGAACCGGAAAGACGGGCATGATGATGAGAATGAAGGATAATCTGTCCGGCAGCCGGCTTAAAACATTGAAGCATATGCAGCAAAAAAGCGGAGCGAAAAGCTCCGCTTTTTGTTTCAGGTTTTACCAATCGGCAATCTGTCAGAAGAGGTCTTCGGGATTAAAGTCGTCTTCCTCCGAATTCCCTGTCGAACCCGTACCAAACGGGATACCGCCAGGTGTTGTCTCGTCAGGAATATCGATTTCGCCGTTTTCAGGATACCGGATGCCTGACTCGTCCTGCGGGCTGCCCGGCGTTGGAGTACCTTCCGGCGGAGTTGGAGTCGGTGTGGCCGGCGTTGGCTGGGTGTGAGGCCCGTGGATTGTACAATATTCGCCTTCAGGCAGCTCGTATATTACGTCCTCGGGATACGGACTGTTGGGATACGGTGGCATGTATTGCACGGAACGTTTGATATAAACCCGCTCAACCACGGATTCGGGCGGGCAGTACTCGTTAGCCAGCAACATGCGGCCCAGAGCGTCCTTAGCATCCTTGCATGCCAGTGCCTTTACATGAGTAGTGCATACGTCGCTGTAGGAAGGTTCGGTGCCCTGTATGAAATACTCCGTGCGGACCCTTGAACCCCTCGGGTCGGCCTTGCAGAGATCAGTGGCGATCTTGCCGGAATCAATGCAGATGGACCTTGTTACGATATTGGGCGGCACGTCCTCAAAGAACTCCTTGGGTTCCAGATTCTTGTCCTCGTGAATCTTTGTCATGACCGCATTCCATATCTTCTGGGCTGCGTAGTTCTCAGCACTGGTGAGCGCCACTGCCTTGTCATACCCGTACCAGGTTGCGCCCACATAATATGACGTAAACCCTATAAACCACTTATCCTTCGATTCATCTGTGGTTCCGGTTTTACCTGCGCTTGGAATGACCACGGTACGTTCCTTCTGCTTGCCGTTGGCGTCAGTGTAGGTCTGGGTGTACTTGACTTTTCCGTAGGTGGAGGCGGTACCCCTTTGTACTACTTCCTTCATCATGTCCACCATGATGTATGTGGTCTGTTCGGAGTAAACCTGCCTTCTTTCGGGAACCTTCGACAGTATCGTGTTGCCGTTTGCATCCTTCACTTCGGTGAAGAAGACGGGCTCGGTATAAACACCTTTATTGGCAAATACCGTATAGGCTGCGGCCATCTCCAGAACATTCATGCCCTGGTTGAATCCGCCCATGGCAATGGACAGGTATTTTTCATCCCGTCGGTCTATGCCCACCTTTGCCAGGTATTCCAGGGCGGTATCGACGCCCACATAATTCTTCAGAAGGAGTGTGGCTACCACATTTCTTGACTTTACAAGGCCTTCACGGGCGGTTGTAAGTCCGAAGTTTTTGTTTTCCACGTTCCTCGGCCATATCTTGTCCGGAGTTTTATTGTTGAGGTACTGCGGAACGTCGTCCACGACAGTTGCTGCCGTTATCTTGCGGGTTTCAATTCCGGGAGCATAAACAAGTATCGGTTTTATGGCCGAACCCGGTGAACGCTGAGCCTGGGTGGCGCGGTTGAACACACTGCCTTCCTTCTCGCCCCTTCCGCCGTAAATGCCGCGGACGTAACCTGTAGTAGGCTCTATGACCACCATGGCGGCCTGGGGGAGAGCGTCGGTTCTTGGGTTGTCATAATCGAAGTATTGCGGATCGGTGAATACCTCATCAAGCGCGGCCTGAACCTTCGGGTCAAGTGTTGTATATATGTGTATGCCGCCGTTATAGACAATATCCAGGGCAGCCTGCTCGTTATATCCGTATTTTACCATGAGCTCGGTCTTTACCTGCTTTATGACCTCATCTACAAAATAGGACTGGTTACTGGTCTGTGTCACCTTTCCGGCCTCAGGGTTGTAATTGAAATGCATGTTCTCGGTTTCGGCCATGGCCTCTTCATATTCGGCCTGGGTGATTTTGCCCTGCTCCAGCATAAGTCCGAGAATCATCCTGGTCCGTTCGAGATTTGCCTCTATGTTGGATTCGTTTATGGGCATGTATTTGCTCGGCCAGTTTGTGATGCCTGCAAGGCTTGCGCATTCAGCAAGGGAAAGGTTCCTTACATCCTTGCCGAAATAGCCTCTGGCTGCAGTTTCGATGCCCTTGAATTGTCCGCCCATGGGTACATTGTTAAGATAATACGTAAGAATCTCTTCCTTGGTCAGGCCTTTTTCAAGCTGGATTGCCTGCCACTGTTCCTGTATTTTTCTCTTTATCGTAACCTCCTGGTTTTGTGTCAGGTTCTTTATGAGCTGCTGTGTAATCGTGCTTCCGCCTTCAATATTAACTGAAGGATTCAAGAAATGACGGATGTAGGAAACGACTGCGCTGGCAACTCTTCTGAAGTCGACACCGTGATGTTCATAGAAGCGCTTGTCCTCAACAGCGATAAATGCATCGATGAGCTTCCGCGGGATTTCGTCGTAATCAATCCATACACGGTTTTCCTCACGTTTAAGCTCGGCGATGATATTTCCTTCTGAATCGTAGACAAATGAGTTAAGGCCTGTAGGTTTGAGAATGCTGGGCTCCAGCACGGGCGTAGTCCTGATAAGGCCATATACGCTTCCGCCGAGAAGGCCTGCAAGAGCGCTTCCGGCCATGAAAAGCAGCATGATGGCAAAGATAATCAAGCCGACCACGGCCTTAAGAATGACAGACCCCACCGTTTTCTTTTTGTTGTAAGGTTTGATCCTGCCTACAGGCACATCAGAATTTCCGAAGCCTCTAGGATTGGATCTGTTAGTTCTATCCATCCAAACTCCTCCAGATTGTTGTCTAAAATTTTAATGGGACAGAAGCAATAAAATGCTTGATAAATGGAATTATTCCAACATATCTAAACTATTATAGCATAAAACATCGTGCGATAATACTTTTATTATTCGTCGGGCGGGGCCGCTATGCCGTGACCGCTGAGCCTTATAGCCTGAGAATTCCTTACCGGGGACTTCCTTTTTTCCTTTTGGTTTGGTAGAATCCTAAACATAAAGTTAAATCTTTCATCGGAATATGTAAACCTGCCCGGTATAATTTCCTGTAAATGACAAGGTATTTTGCAGCAAAAATCATTTGAAAGGGAGACGAGGCATGGACAACACCAAAACCAACGTTTTTGACACGCTTAAGGAGCGCGGCTTCATAGCGCAGACCACTAACGAGGAAAAAATCAGGGAACTGTTGGGAAGCGGCAGCGTTACATTTTATACAGGTTTTGATCCGACGGCCGACAGCCTTCACGTGGGCCATCTTCTTCAGCTGATTGCCATGTCCCATATGCAGAAGGCAGGACACAGGCCCATTGCTCTGATAGGCGGCGGTACCGCCATGGTGGGAGACCCCACCGGCAAGTCCGAGATGAGGCGGATGATGAGCCGTGAGGAAATAAGACACAACGGCGAAAGATTCAAGGCCCAGATGAGGAACCTGGTGGATTTTTCGGAGGGCCGCGCCATCATGGTAGACAACGCCGACTGGCTTCTGAATCTGAATTATGTCAATTTCCTCAGGGAGATAGGCGTTCACTTTTCAGTCAACAGAATGCTGACGGCTGAATGCTTCAAGACCAGGCTTGAAAGAGGCCTTTCATTCATCGAGTTCAATTACATGCTCATGCAGAGCTACGATTTCCTCAAGCTGTTCAGGGACTACAACTGCATCATGGAGCTCGGAGGAGACGACCAGTGGTCGAACATCCTGGGAGGAGTTGAACTGATAAGGCGTGTGGAAGGCAGGGAAGCCTACGGCATGACATTCCAGCTCCTCACCACCAGCGACGGCAGGAAAATGGGCAAGACCGAAAGGGGAGCAGTATGGCTTGACCCGCAAAAGACCAGCCCCTATGATTTCTACCAGTACTGGAGAAACGTTCAGGATGCCGATGTCATCAAGTGCCTGAAGCTTCTGACATTTCTGCCGATGGACCGCATAAACGAGATGGCAACATGGAAGGATGCCAGGATTAACGATGCCAAGAAGATTCTTGCTTACGAAGTGACCAAGCTGGTTCACGGCGAGGAAGAGGCCGAAAAGGCCCACAGGGCGGCAGAAGCCCTGTTCTCCAAGGGCGAGGCATCCGAGGACATGCCGACCGTAACAGTAGAAAGGAATCTTCTTAAAGACGGTATAAACATACTGGAGCTACTTGCCAGGACAGGCATTACGCCGTCAAAGGGAGAAGGACGCCGGCTCATCCAGCAGGGAGGACTGTACCTCAACAATGAGCGCGTTGAGAGCATAGACAGAACGGTTGGCGAATCCGATCTCGGGGACTCCGGCATAATTGTCCGGAAGGGCAAGAAATCCTACTACAGGATAGTGGCTGAATAATCCGTAAACATAGAAAGGGATTCCTGAAATATCAGGAACCATATATATGAACAAGGCACACAGGGCAGAATATTCCAGTTAATGCAAATGATTTCTGATAATTGTTTATAGTTATTCCGAATAACAGAATAACATGCCACAATGTGGGAGGTAAAAATTTTAATAACCTCTTGACCTGGACGGCATGTCTTAAGTATAATAGATTTTGCCCGCTGAAACGGGAAACGTTCCTCAATAGCTCAGTTGGTAGAGCATGCGGCTGTTAACCGCAGGGTCGTAGGTTCGAGTCCTACTTGAGGAGCCATTTGGGCCTTTAGCTCAGTTGGTTAGAGCTACCGGCTCATAACCGGTTGGTCCGGGGTTCGAGTCCCTGAAGGCCCACCAAGTTCAAAAGGATGACGTAAAAGTCATCCTTTTTTGTTTATGCAGCAAATAACAAAGCCTGAATCCCGGGAGGAAGCAGCTTGAACCTTAAAGGGCGCCTTAAGCTGATATACGACATGATACCCCAATGTGACATACTCTGTGACATTGGGACCGACCATGCCTTAATACCGGCTTACGCGCTCCTCAACAACCGGTGTCGCCGTGCAATTGCAACCGATGTCAGGCAGGGGCCCCTTGAACGTGCAAAAAGGACCCTTCGGGCCTATAACCTGGAAGGGCTGATGGAACTCAGAAGGGGAGACGGTCTGGAACCTATTTCCCTGGAAGAGGCCGATGTAATTGTAATGGCGGGAATGGGAGGCCTGCTTATAACCCGGCTGCTTGCTGACCAGATTGAAAAGGCCAGGAGGGCGAGGCGGATAATCATCCAGCCCATGCACGCCCAGGAGCTGATAAGGCCTTTCCTTTGGGAGCATGGATTTGCGGTTACCGATGAGGCCATTGCCCGCGAGGGAAAAAAGCTTTATCAGGTAATGTCCGTGGTATATGACGAGACTAAAAGCGCGTCATGCCGAAAAAGCCCCCTGTATGCGGTTATAGGTGAAGGCCTTGTTAAAAAAAGAGACCCCCTGCTGAAAGACTGGCTGTGTGATAGAATTAAAAAACAGAGGAAAAGGGTGGAAGGACTCAAGGCCTCGGCAAGGACGTATCCCGGCCTTGAAGGAGAGGAAAGGCTGCTTTATGATATGGAGGCGCTAATGGACAGCCTTTTCGGACACATGTGATTGTTAGTATGCCGCCCGATGCATGACAATTACGTCGGGCGCGCATAGCGGCTTACTCCCGGTGATGCCGGGACAGAAAAACCTGAAAGAAGTGATTGCATGAAACTCAAGGAGATAATGGACTGGTTTGACAGAACCGCACCGCTTCAGCTTCAGGAGAGTTATGACAACAGCGGGCTAATAATCGGAGACAAGGAGCAGACGGTAAACAGGGCGGTCGTATGCCTGGACGTGGATGAGGCGGTACTGGAATACGCCGTAAAAAAAGGCGCAGACCTTGTCATCTCACATCATCCGTGTGTTTTCAGGCCCATAAAGACATTCATCTCAGGGTCGCCCGAGGGTTCGGTCCTTTTTTCAGCTATTTCAAGGGGAATTGCGGTTTACAGCGCACATACCAATTTCGATTCGGCCATGGGCGGCCTGGGTGACATGATATGCCGTGAGCTTGGGCTTGAGGAAGTACGGCCTGTAATGCCGAGCAATGCTGCAGGGCCCGGGCACGGCCTCGGAAGATGGGGCATGTATTCAAATCCCATACCGTTTACCGGTTTTCTGAAAGCCCTTAACGGCAGGCTGGGCATTGCAGCCTTCAGAGAGGTGGGCGAACGCCCGGAAAAGGTTACAAGGGTGACAGTGCTCAACGGGGCATATGATAAAACATTCTTGGATGAACTTCTGGACATCAGGCCCGACGTGCTTCTTACAGGCGACCTCAAATACCATGACGCGCTGATGCTGAAGCATTACGGAATCTATACAATGGATGCGGGACATTACCAGACGGAAAAAATCTTCGTCCGGGGGCTGTCCGGCATGCTGGAATCCGCGTTTCCGAACCTTGAAATACTGCGCTGGGAAGGCGAGGATGTTTTCAGGGTTGTTTCTTCCATTGACTGAGTATCAGGCGTATATTAAAATAAAATGTTCAAAAGTAAATACTGATGAGTAGGCCGAATGGTCGCGGGCGCAGTGCCGAAAGGCCGCGCACGAGGAAAGTCCGGGCTCCGCAGGGCAGGATGCCGGGTAACACCCGGTGAAGGCGACTTCAAGGAAAGTGCAACAGAAATAGACCGCCGGGAACATTTTTCCCGGCAAGGGTGGAAAGGCGAGGTAAGAGCTCACCGGCCCGACGGCAACGAAGGGCGCTCTGCAAACCCCATCCGGAGCAACACCGTGACGAGGAAGTTATCAGGTTGCCCGCCTGTTCCTCAGAGGTGGCTGGAGCCATGTAGCAATACATGGCCTGGATAGATGATCATTCAAGACAGAACCCGGCTTACAGGCCTGCTCATCTGAACGTCAGAACCGCAGGTTTAAGCGCCTGCGGTTTTGTTGTTTTCATGCGTCCGCTTTACAAAAATTCCTTTTGGGTTATAATTAACTTAAAAGCTATGAAGGAGAAGGGGTTTCCCCGGCTTTTCACGGTTCTCATCACCAGAGAATTGATGCCGCAGGCTGGAAGCATCAAGATGGGAAATGAAAGGCAGGTTCTCTCCGGAGCTGCCGCCTGAACGCCGGAATCCGGCAAGTAGGAGCGGCCGGAAGCAACCGTTATCAGCGCAGAGTGCACTTCGGCCATGATATGGCAATAATGGCGTTTGTGCCGGAGTGAACATAGGTGGTACCGCGAAAATAACTTCGTCCTATGGGCGAAGCTATTTTTTTATCGGGATAACATTATGGCAGAAACAGGAAACAATGCCGCCGTGCTTTGCCGGCGATGATGGTATGGAATCTGCCGGCAGGGATGGGCGGTATTCTGACAAATAATAAAATACGGATAGTTGGGGTGTTTGTCTTGAGGCAAGAATTGGAGTCAATCAAGAAAAGAGCTTTGGAAACGCTTGAAAACGTTAAGCATATCCGTGAACTCGAGGATTTCCGGGTGGCTTACCTTGGAAAGAAGGGCGAACTGACCCGTATTCTCAAAGGAATGGGTTCACTGCCGCCTGAGGAGAGGCCTGTAATCGGGCAGCTTGCCAACGAAGTCAGAAATGCTCTGGAGGCCGGGATTGCCGAAGCCAGGGAGAGGCTCATAAAAGCAGCCCGTGAGGAAAAAATCAGGCTTGAAACAATTGACGTAACCATGCCCGGCAGGACAAGAAGGCTGGGCGGAAAGCATCCCATTACGCTGGTGCTGGATGAAATCAAGGACATATTCCTCGGCATGGGGTATGTGATAGCTGAGGGTCCTGAGGTTGAGCTGGATTATTTCAATTTTGAAGCGCTCAACATGCCGAAAAACCATCCTGCCAGGGATACCCAGGACACGTTCTACATTACCGGTGAGGTCCTGCTCAGGACACAGACATCTCCCGTGCAGGCAAGGTATATGAAGGAACACAAGCCGCCAATCCGCATCATCTCTCCGGGACGTGTCTACCGTTCGGATGCCGTTGATGCCACCCACTCGCCCATATTCCATCAGGTGGAAGGGCTTGTGGTTGATAAAGGCGTTACCATGGGTGATTTGATTGGAACCCTACAGGTGTTCGCAAAAGGGGTTTTCGGCGAGAATACCAGGATAAGGCTAAGACCCCATCACTTCAACTTCACCGAGCCCAGCGCCGAAGTCGATGTTTCATGCTGGGCATGCGGCGGGACCGGTTGCAGGATATGCAAGGGTGAAGGCTGGATTGAGATTCTCGGCGCCGGTATGGTGCATCCCAACGTGCTTCGCGAAGGCGGAATCGATCCTGATGTTTACAGCGGTTTTGCCTTCGGGCTTGGTGTGGACCGCATAGCCATGGGCAAATTCGGCATTGACGACATGCGCCTGCTGTTTGAGAACGACGTAAGATTCCTGAGTCAGTTCTAACCGGCAAGTGAAAAGAAACCTAGGAAAGGATGATACGCGATGAAGGCTCCTCTGAATTGGTTGAGGGATTTCGTTGATATAAACGTTGGAATCAGGGAATATGTAAATGCGATGACCATGTCGGGCTCAAAGGTTGAAGGCGTCGAGGACATGGGTGAAGGAATCGAAAAGGTGGTTGTCGGAAAGATTCTCAGCATGGAACCCCATCCGAATGCCGACAGGCTGAAGATATGCAGGGTGGACGTCGGAAATGAGGTGCTCCAGATAGTCACCGGTGCTCCGAATGTAAAAACCGGGGACCTTGTGCCGGTAGCCCTTGCAGGCGCAAAGCTTCCGGGCGGCGAGATAAAGGTCTCAAAGCTTCGCGGAGTGGATTCCTACGGCATGATGTGCTCCGCCGAGGAGCTTAACCTGTCGAGGGATTATCTGCCTGACGCCCCCGAATACGGAGTTTATGTGTTTACCGAGGATGTAAAGCCTGGGACCGACATAAAGGAAGCACTCCATCTTGACAAGGTGGTGGATTTCGAAATCACATCCAACAGACCCGACTGTCTGTCCATATACGGCCTTGCCAGAGAATCAGCAGTGGCACTCGGAGTACCTTTCAGGAAGCAGGAAATCAGGGTGAAGGAAGAAGCCGGCGGAGACGTCAACGATTACATTTCCGTCGTGATAGAGAACACTGAACTTTGTCCCAGATACTGCGCAAGGGTCGTCACCGACGTGAAGGTCGGACCGTCGCCGTCATGGATGCAGCACAGGCTTGCAGCGGCTGGCATGCGCCCCATAAACAACATAGTGGACATAACGAACTATGTCATGCTGGAACTGGGCCAGCCCATGCACGCGTTTGACTTTTCCACCATCAGGGGTTCCAAAATAATCGTTAGAAACGCCAGGGACGGGGAAATAATGAGAACCCTGGACGGGCAGGAGAGAAAACTTGACAAGGACATGCTGGTAATTGCCGACGCTGAACGCGCAGTGGGCGTTGCCGGCGTAATGGGCGGAGAAAACTCCGAGATTACCGAAAATACAAAGATGATTGTACTCGAGTCTGCCAATTTTAACGGCACCTCGGTCAGAATAACCAGCAAGAAGCTCGGAATACGAAGCGAGGCATCCATGAGGTTTGAAAAGGGTCTTGACCCGGAGAACACCATAAAGGCCCTTAACCGCTGTGCAGAACTGATTGAGCTTCTTGGTGCGGGCAAGGTGGTACGCGGCATAATCGACTGCAACAATGTAAAAAGAGAGCCGAAGATTATAAAGCTTGACGTAGACCGCATAAACGCCCTGCTCGGAACCGACATTCCTGCCGGAAAGATGATTGATATCTTCAGGGCACTGGAATTTGAAGTGGATACGGATACCATGATGATGAAGGTTCCGTCCTTCAGGTACGATGATATTGAATCCGTTGCCGACCTTGCCGAAGAAGTTGCGAGATTTTACGACTACAACAACATAAAGCCCACACTCCTTTCGGGGAAGGAAGCCATGTGCGGAAGAAAGACCTACAAGCAGCGCATGGAAGATATAATCCGCAACACCATGTGTGCCTGCGGGCTGTACGAGGCCTATACCTTCTCGTTCACCAGCCCCAGGGTCTTTGACAGCATTAACCTTCCCAAGGACCATCCGCTGAGAAATGCAGTTGTCATTTCCAACCCGCTGGGAGAGGACTACAGCATAATGCGTACCACAACGCTGCCTGACATGCTGCGTGTTCTTTCCACCAACTACAGCAGGAAGGTGGAGTCGGCCAGGCTGTTTGAGCTTTCGCTGGTATATCATCCCGTTGAAGGCAGCGACCTTCCGGAGGAAAAATCAGTTCTTACCATAGGCATGTACGGCAGTGACTGCGATTTCTTCGAACTTAAGGGAATTGTGGAGGAACTTCTAGGGGCCATGGGCATAACCGAATTTGAGTTCAGGCCCGAACGCAATGAGCCGTCCTTCCATCCCGGCCGCACAGCAAGCCTCTGGGTAAGAAAACCCGGCGAAGATTACAAGCGGGCAGGCATACTCGGAGAGATACATCCCGAGGTGGCCGAAAAGAATGAATGCCCTGAAATGACGTATGCTGCCCTCTTTGAAGTGGCAGTCCTGATTGCGGCTTCAACACTTGAGAGGAAGTTCAGGCCGCTTCCCAAATTCCCGCCGGTGCCTCGTGATATCGCCGTTGTGGTGAAGGATGAGGTATATTCGGCCGACATGATAAAGGCAATCAGGAAAGCCGCCGGGAATATCCTTGAAGATGTATCTCTGTTTGATGTTTACAAAGGCAGCCAGGTACCTGAGGGAATGAAGAGCCTGGCATTCTCCCTGACTTTCAGGGCCCTGGACAGAACCCTCAAGGACGAGGAAGTCAACACTGCAATGGACAGGATTATAAGGAGCCTTGAGCATCAGTTCGGAGCAAAGCTCAGGTAACCGGCAAAGCAGAAATGAATGCAAAAAGAGCTGTTTCAAAACCCGAAGTTATGAAACAGCTCTTTTTATATAAAAGGTCAGTTTTTCATTCTGTCAGCGCTAAAACCATATGATGATTCTCCAGCCGTGGATGAAATTGAAAGAATCGCTGTTCTGCCGGGCCTTCAGGGTGATTTTTACAACCTTGACTGTTTCGTTTCCGGCTTCATCCCTGGCGTAGAATGTATAGGTTCCGCTTCCGGTCACAGCAAACAGCGCTGTTCCGCTGCTGTCGACGGTGAATCTCTTTCCGGCGGTTCCGCCCCGGAAGTATTCTGCGGAAAGGTTTCCTGCAGCATATGCGGTTACAGCAAGGTCGTCATCCTCGTCCGTGACCTGCACCTTAAGGTACTGGCGGTTTCCGTATGTGAAAAGCTGTGTATTTATTTGCGGTGCGCTTCCGGTATCAGTTTCCGGCATGTCCCAGGTGTCACCCGACAGGGTTGACAGGTCATAAGACAATGCTGCACCCAAATCAAGCATGCCTCCGGTCGCGACCTTGCCGTCCAGACTGTCCAGCTTCTTTACGGAATTGAGGATTATTTCCTTTACATCGGCCAGTGTAATGCCCTCGTAATATGAATATACCATCGCGGCTGCGGCCGTGACCATGGGTGCCGCCATGGAGGTTCCTGTCATATAGCTGTAGCTGTTGTATGTGGTGGTGCTCAGGATATATGAACCGGGAGCAGCCAGGTCGACCGAGCTTCTGCCGTAATTGGAGCTGTAGTGCAAAGAGCCGTTATAGTTCAGGTTTGCGACCGAGATGATGTTGTCAAGGTCATAGGATGCAGGATAGCATGGCCTTGAATCGATATCCGCACCGTCGTTGCCTGCAGCAACCACGAAAAGCATGGAGCTTTCCGCAATGGCTTTGTACAGGGCCCTGTCATTGACTGAGCTGCAGAGACTAAGGTTGCAGATGGATGCGCCGTTGGCCTCGGCATATTTGATGGCCTTTATGATGGACGCTGTGGTTCCGCTGCCGTCGGGACCGCCCAGTGCCTTGAGCACCATTATTTTCACACCGTCGCCCTGAACTATGCCTGCAATACCTGTTCCGTTGTCAGCCTTTGCAGCAATGGTACCCGCACAGTGGGTGCCGTGGTCATCATACGAACCTGTAAATACCCTGTTGTTGTTGGAATAAAAGTTCCATCCATATACATCGTCTATGTAGCCGTTTCCGTCATCGTCGATTCCGTTGCCGGCAATCTCGTCCTCATTAATCCAGATGCTGTCTTTCAGCTCTTTGTGCGTATAATCCACGCCGGTGTCAATAAGGGCGACCACAACATCCCTGTTGCTTTTGTAAACTTCCCAGGCGTCATCCAGATTTATGTCGATTCCGGCCACTGCCGTAATCTGCCGTGCAGATGAGGATGTCCTGTATGCTGTGTTTTTCACCTTCACTGCTCCGCCACCGGGCCGGCCGAAATCATCGGGCGGTGTCCACTGCCAGGGAGCGGACGGAGTGTCAAACGGGAAGTCAAATACGGGGAACCGGTTGTGCCTTTCCTCCATCCGGAAGCTGCCGTCGTTATAGAGCGCCCACTGCAGAGGCAGCAACGGGTCGTTGGCGGAAAGCGCAGCTGTAGTGTAGACATAATTGGGCTGAATCAGGGAGACATTCCCGTCATTGGATAAGTCCTCTATCAGAGAAGCAAGGGAAGCCTCGTCCCTGTAAGCCAGCACCTCATAGGAACCGTCGGTGTATCCGACCAGGACCTCTCCGCTGGTATAATCCGAGAGGTCGGCCTCAATATACCTGTCGCTGTTACCGGTTCCGGTTTCGGCTGCAAGGACTTCAACCGGCAGAAATGCAACAAATATTGCCAACATGAGAAGCCACAGCAAAGGACGAACCCTATGAACATCTAATCTCATAAAAGCCATCCTTTCCGCGATTTTCACATATTTCAGTCAGAACTGTGTGAATTATGGCCGCCATAAAAAACTTGCTTCAGGAAACAGCCTGATGTACACAGGATAAGATATATTCTCCGGTGAACGTCAGACTGTACGGAAATGCATTTTGAAAGTTCCATTCAGTATATAAATTATAACCTTTAATTAAGGAAATGTCACGATAGCAGTAAGGGGGTGCCCGTCATCGGTCGTTGCCCGGAGTTTGCCGCTATGGGCGGAAACTGTGGCTTTGGTACTCAGTTTAAAATTACGGGCATGGTACGGAATTCCGAATGTCCTTTCTTCAGTTCCGGCCTTTTGTAGCCAAGCACATATACATCGGTTGCCCTGGCATCAAATTCAAAAAGCCTTTTAGCCAGGGAGTCCCTGATTCTCCTGTAGCCGGCCGGCCTGGTGATTATGGGAAGGGATGCCTTTTTCCTTGCGGCGGAAAGAAGCTTTCTGCCTTTTTCGTTAAAGCCCAAAACGCGGATATACCGGACATATCCGGCGTTTTTCAGTTCTTCAAGAAATGAGCCGGTCGTTCCCAGAAGAAGCGAACACAGAATCCTGCTGATTCTGGATGTGGGATACCTGTTCGTGGTGCAGTAATTCAGAACCTCCTCAAGACTTTTACAGTCTGTTGAAGCCTGGCGGAGCCGGTTGGCGAGACCTTCCTCCATATAAGGGAGGGCGGAAAGCTCTTCATCCGATGCGGTTCTCAGCCTGTACAGCAGAACGTCTTCAAAATCCCTGAAAAATACCGGGCCACGTCCCTGTCTGAATTCTTCGTCAAGTATTTTCAGGCTGCTTTCGGGCATGTTTTCTTCAAGACCCTCAAGCAGAGAGCCTGCAGTCGGCTTATTGACGGAATTTCCGGTATCCCCGGCATATATCTCATCAGCCTTAAAGCGTGACATTATATGGTTTCGTATGGCCGTGGCGCTTGAATAGCGGTAGCCCAGGGATTTTTCACTGTACCCCTGCCCGATTCTTGGAATGGTAACCGGTTTTAGCCCGCTGCCGGTTTTCCTTAACGCCTTCAGGTATTCTATTCCAAGAATGTTGTTGGGGGAGGAAACGGCTTCGCATGTCCTGTCGTCCAGAAAGTCCCTGAGCGCCGCCTGGCGCGCAGCCGGAAAAGACATGCCGCTGTCAAGCCTCTTTCGCAGGGCTTCCCTGAATTCAGGGGTTTCTTCCGCAAGAAAATCCGCGGCCCTACTGAGACTTTCAAGGGTGCCGCTTTCACTTCCGAAGCTTATATAGTCCACCACGCCGAGGCTATCAAGCAGACGTACGGCGGCCGAGGCAAAGTATTCGGCCGAGGCGCATGAAAAGGGGCACGGAAGTTCAATAACGAGGTCTATTCCGCATTCAAGCGCCATGCGCGTGCGGGCCCATTTGCTGACAATTGCGGGTTCACCGCGCTGAACGAACTGACTGCTCAGCACGCATACCGCATGGTCAGCACCGGTAAGCTCCCGCGATTTTTTTATGTGCCATTCATGTCCTGAATGAAGAGGATTGTATTCGGCAACTATTCCGAGAACAGGCATATCATTCTCCCTGCGCTTCAGACGGCTGTTTGTGCCTATTTTAGCACATTCCCGCGTCAGGCGGCAATGCCGGGGACTGCACCGCCCCTGCACTGTACAAAAGCCGGAATTTGCATCTGATTTATTATCATTGACACGGGAATAATATGGACCGGTAAGGTATATAATGATAATGTATCGCCTGTCAATGCTTCTTATGCTTCTTCCCTGCGTGAATGCGTGGTATTCCCCTTAATAAAAAGGTGTTGCCACAGCAGTTGATTTATGCTACAATGGTCATGATCTTAAAGTTTTTTCGCAGAAAGAGTGGGTATTGCCCACTCTTTGCATTTGTGTACGGAGGGTTGAATGGCTAAGAAAAGCATATCCGAACTGGTATGGTCATTGGCACTTCCCATCGTTGAGAAGGCCGGATGTGAACTGGTGGATGTCGAATATGTAAAGGAAGGCGGAAGCTGGATCCTGCGTATCATCATTGACAAGGATGGGGGTGTCAGCCATGAGGATTGCGAGCGTGTCAGTCAACCCCTGAATGATTTGCTTGACGAGAAGGATCCCATATCCCATCCTTATTATCTCGAAGTGTCATCACCAGGTCTTGAGCGCCGGCTGAAAAGACCCAGGGATTACGAAAGAGCCATCGGTGAGCCGGTTGAGATTCGGTTGTTCAGTGCAGTGGATGGAAGAAAGAGATATGAGGGCCGTCTCGAATCCTTTGACGGGAAAGAAGTTTCGGTCAGGCTTGATTCAGGCGAGATAAAAACTTTTTCGCTTGACATGATCGCAAAGGCAAAAACCATATTCAAATTATGATTTTTATATGGAGGTATTCGGGAAATGAGCGCTGAGTTGCTTCACGCCCTCGAACAGTTGGAAAAAGAAAAAGGCATTAACAAGGAAATCCTGGTGGAAGCTATCGAGCAGGCGTTGATTTCTGCTTACAAGAGGAATTTCGGCTCGGCACAGAACGTGGAGGTAACCATCGACAGGATGACGGGGGATGTCAGGGTTTTTACCCATAAAACCATTGTCGGTGAGGTTACCGATCCTGCAACCGAAATGTCCATCGAACAGGCTAAACGATTCGGCGCGGATTTTGAAATCGGTGATATAGTCGAGGTTGAGGTAACTCCGAGAAAATTCGGAAGAATTGCGGCACAGACAGCCAAGCAGGTTGTAATGCAGAGGATTCGTGAAGCTGAGCGCGGTATTATCTACGACGAATTTTCCAGCAAGGAAGATGACATCGTAACAGGTATCATCAGCAGGTATGACAGGAAAAACGTCATCATCGACCTGGGGCGTGCGGAGGCCGTTCTGCCTCCCGGAGAACAGACTCCGGGTGAGAAATACAATATCCATGACCGCATCAAGGTTTATGTTCTTAACGTTAAGAAAACCAACAAGAATCCTCAGATATATGTTTCAAGAACGCATCCCGGCCTGGTGAAGAGGCTTCTGGAACTTGAGGTTCCCGAGATTGCCGACGGAACTGTTGAGATAAAGAACATTGCGAGGGAGGCCGGTTCCAGAACCAAGATAGCCATTAATTCCAGAAACGAGAATGTGGATCCTATTGGAGCATGTGTGGGACAGAAGGGCAGCAGGATCCGTGCCGTGGTGGAGGAGCTCAGGGGTGAGATGATAGATGTCATAAAATGGAGCAGCACTCCTGAAGAGTTTATTGCCAACAGCCTGAGCCCCGCCAAGGTTTTGCAGGTGGACCTGGATGAAGAGGCGAAGGTGGCCCGGGTCATCGTTCCCGATTTTCAGCTTTCGCTGGCCATTGGCAAGGAGGGCCAGAATGCAAGGCTTGCTGCAAAGCTTACCGGATGGAAGATAGACATCAAGAGCGAATCCCAGCTCAGGAGTCAGATTGAATCACAGCTCTTCCATTCTTCTGAGGCATCAGATGCCGCCGAAGAAAAAGAGGATATGTCTGATACAGATTCTGAACCTGTGGACAATACAGGCACGGAAAGCAGCGGAGAAGGCGGAAATGCTCAGGAATAAGTGCCGGACATGAAAAAGTTCCGGCTGATTAAACAGACCTGGATACGATTTGGGTTGAGGTGGGAGAGTTGAAGAAAAAGAAAATCCCTCTTCGCAGATGCGTCGGATGCAGGGAGATGAAGGACAAGCGTGAGCTGCTGAGGATTGTGAAAAACAGCGAAGGTGCGATCTTCGTGGATCCCACCGGAAAGAAGAACGGCAGAGGGGCTTATATCTGCAAAAGCATGGCCTGCTACGAAAAAGCCGTGAAATCAAAAAGCCTCAGCCGCGAATTCGGATGCGAAATACCCAAAGAGGTTTATGATGAGATAGCCAGGCAACTGGAGGCTTATGCAGGAGAATAGGATATATTCGTTTATAGGACTGGCCAGGAAGGCCGGCAGGGTGGCTGCCGGCGATTTTGCGGCCGAGTCTGCAGTAAAGCGCGGAAAGGCGGCCTGTGTAATACTTGCGCGGGATGCCTCTCCGAACACCGCAAACAAGTTCAGTAACTGCTGCAGTGCCAAAGGAGTGAGACTGCTGAGATTTGGCCAGAAGTCAGAGCTGGGAAGAATTCTTGGAAGAGAGGCGTACTCTGTATTGGCAATTACCGACAGGCGTTTTTCCGAAAAAATAGAGGATATGATCAAATCATTAAACCACGACTTTAAGGAAGACTGCTGAAACATTGGCAGAACATACGGGGGTGGAATTATTGAGCAAACTTAAAATTCATGAGCTGGCCAAAGAGCTCAATGTTTCGAGCAAGAGGCTCATGGAAAAACTTGAGGAAATAGGCATTCATCCTAAGAGTCATATGTCGACTCTTACTGACGAAGAGGTGGAACGGCTTTTTAAACATATTGGAATTGTCGACCGCAACCTGAAAAAGGATGAAGCGGAGACCAAGAAGGATTCGGGCAGAAACGGCCGTTCTGATACTGTTAAGAGGGACATTCCCCGTATTATCAGAAAAACCGAGGTCGTGGTTCATGACGATGACTACATTCAGCCGGAGGAGCCAAGGGAAAAGAAGAGGGAAAAACGCAGCATTGTACGGTCATCCGATTCCAATGACGGCCTGATTGCCGGCTTTACCAGAAGCACCGATGACAGCGTGATAACCGCCATCAGGAAGCGCCCGAAGAAAGAGGAACCAAAGCCGGAGCCTGAAGAAAAGAAGCAGGAACCAGCCGACATTCTGGATTCAATCATGGCTTCAAACAGGTTGAAAAAGCCTGTTGACGATATATTGAGCATAAAAAAGATAGCCCATATATCAGACTTCGGGAAGACCGAAGAGAAAGAAGCAAAAAAGGAAGACAAAAAAGTTGAGGACAGCGGTAAGCAGGGCTCTATGAAGGAACAGGAAATAAAACGGAAGGAAAAGACACCTGAGGAAACAGGAAAGACGGAAGAAACAGCCGGCCGGAAGACCGAAAAGGCAGAGGTAAAACCTGAAAGCGGGGCAAAACAGACGGCCCAGAAGCAGGAAGCTGCTGCAGTGCATGCAGAGCAGGCGGAAGACCTAGCCGCACGGGCAAAAGATGACAAAAAGGAGGCCGCTGCTTCTGCAAAAACCGCTGAACAGCCGGCAGCAAAAGCTGTTCAGCACGAACAGAAGGCAGAAACCCAGAAAACCGAAAAAACCGAGTCATCTACCGCAGCAGCGGCAACGCAGGCGGCACCGGCATCAAGGCCCGCAGCAGAAACGGGAAGGCATGAGGCTGGTCCCTCAGAACCTGCCAGAAAGCGCCATGATGAGCAGGCACGCCGCAGAGAAAAGAGGCCGGCAGGAAAAGAAGCGGAAGCGAATACTTCAAAAGCCGGAAGGGAAAGCGGCGGAAGACACGCCGGAAAACCCAGAGAGCGGCGTTTTGAAAAAGGCGGCGAACAGCTGGTTATACCAAAGGTTTCGGTGCCTGCAGGACAGGCTGAGGAGAAGGTATCGACCCGCGGAGAACGCAGGGAAATGCAGGTTGTTGAGAAGGAAAAGAAAGAGAAAAAGGAACTCAGAAAGGAAGCTGCAAAACCCGTTACATTCTCCCAGAAGGGCCGCATGAAGAAAAAGATAGACATTGTAGGGCACAAGGCCAGCGTGTCCGATATGATGTCTGATGATTTCGTCATTGACACGTTCTACGATGACGAACATGAAGCCAAAAACATCAAGCGCGCCGAAAAACGTGTGAAGAAGGCCAAGGCCAGGAAAGAGGAAGAGGCTTCCGCTCCCAAGCCTGTTGTTACTGATATAACCATTCCCGAGACCGTTACTGTCAAGGAACTGGCCGAAGCACTGAAGAAATCGGTTGCCGATGTAATTAAAAAGCTGTTCCTGATGGGTATTGCAGTAACACAGAACGAGGAGCTGGATTTTGATACTGCCGCCATAATAGCAGATGAATACGGCGTCAAGGCCCATAAGGAAGTTGTGGTCAGCGAGGAGGACATACTCTTCGATGAGAGCCCGGATGATGAAGCTGACCTTAAGCCCCGTGCCCCTGTAGTTGTTGTCATGGGTCATGTTGACCACGGCAAGACCACGCTGCTGGATGCCATAAGGAGCAGCGACATAGCAGAGCACGAGGCCGGAGGAATTACCCAGCACATAGGTGCCTATACCGTCAATCTCAACGGAAGGGACATAACCTTCCTTGACACGCCGGGCCATGAAGCATTCACGGCCATGCGTGCAAGAGGTGCGCAGGTTACGGATATAGCAATCCTTGTGGTTGCAGCTGACGACGGTGTAATGCCGCAGACCATTGAGGCCATAAACCATGCCAAGGCCGCAGGTGTCAGTATCATTGTGGCCATCAACAAGATTGACAAACCCAATGCCAATCCCGAAAGGGTGAAGCAGGAGCTTGCTGAGCATGGACTTCTTGTTGAAGAATGGGGCGGCGATGTAATCGCGGTTCCCGTATCGGCCAAGAAGCGTCAGAATATCGACCAGCTGCTTGAAATGGTGCTTCTTACCGCCGATATTCTTGAACTCAAGGCAAATCCCAGCAAGCAGGCCAAGGGTACGGTGATAGAGGCTTCCCTTGACAAGAACAGGGGCCCTGTGGCAACGCTGCTGGTACAAAGGGGAACACTGAAAGTCGGCGATTTCGTGCTTGCAGGCACGTCCTACGGCCATATCCGTTCAATGGTCAACGACAAGGGGAAGAAGATAAAGGAAGCAGGGCCTTCGGTTCCTGTGGAGGTTTACGGCCTGTCGGAGGTCCCGGAGGCCGGAGAAGTATTCTATGCGGTTACCGATGAGAAGCTGGCCAAGCAGCTTGCAGAGAAACGCAAGGAGATGGCCAGAGAGAAGAGCATCAAATCCCGCGGCAAGGTTTCCCTTGAGGATCTGTTCAACCAGATACAGGAGGGCCAGGTCAAGGACCTCAACCTTATTATCAAAGCCGATGTCCAGGGTTCTGTGGAAGCGCTCAAGCAGGCCATGGAGAAACTCAGCAATGATGAGGTGCGGGTCAATGTAATACATGGTGCAGTGGGTGCCATAAACGAATCGGATGTAACACTGGCCGATGTTTCTAATGCCATCATCATCGGATTTAACGTCCGTCCCAATGCAAACGTGATGGATGCGGCCAAGAACGCCGGCGTGGATATAAGACTGTACAGGGTTATCTATGATGCCATCGATGACATCCAGAACGCCATGAAGGGCATGCTCAAGCCCACATACAAGGAAGTTGTGGACGGACATGTGGAGATTCGCCAGCTGTTCAAGATTTCAAGCGTCGGAACGGTCGGCGGTGCATACGTCCTGGACGGAAAGATTGCCCGGAACTCCGATATCAGGCTGGTACGCAACGGCATTGTGGTTTACGAAGGAAAACTGGCATCGCTCAAGCGTTTCAAGGACGATGTCCGCGAGGTGCCTGCCGGTTATGAATGCGGACTTATGATAGAGAAGTTCAATGACATCAAGGAAGGCGACATCATAGAAGCCTACCATATGGAAGAGGTTCAGCGATAGTTTCTTACCGGCATAACCGCCTGAAAAATTCGCCGTTCCGGTAATCCCGGAGCGGTGAATTTACAATCCGGGGAATTAAGGGTTTGCCTCCGGAAGGGAAACGTACTGCTTTCTGAGTGACAGTGCGGGTAACCAGGCGGCAATGGGTATATTATAGTAAAGGTGATGCTGAACCCGTGATGCAGTAAATAAAAGGATGATACGTATGGAAAGAACCGACAGGATTGCTGAGGAAATCAAAAAGGAAGTAAGCCGTCTTATAAGGGAGAGCATAAAGGATCCAAGACTTCCTGAGTTCGTATCGGTTACCGCAGTGAAGGTGACGCGGGATCTCAGGTATGCCAGGGTCTATGTGAGCATATACGGTGACGAGGAGAAAAAGAAAGCGGCCATTGCCGCGCTGACGAGTGCTTCGGGATTTATCCGCCGGGAAATAGGGCAGCGAATCAGCCTGCGGTATACTCCGGAGATTCAGTTCAGGCTGGATGAATCCATTGAATACGGGATGCATATAACCAAACTCATAGAGGAAACAATGGGCGGAACCGGAAAATCAAACGATGAAGAGTCATCCGAAGATTAAAACGCTATGAAGGAAAGGAAGAATATGTCCGATCAGAAACTTGAGGCAATCGCGAAAGTCCTGGGCGGAGCCGGAAGCATTGCAATACTGCCGCATGTCAATGTGGACGGGGATGCACTGGGGGCTTCACTGGCACTGGCCATTGCGCTGAGCGGCATCGGATGTGAAGCCGATGTGCTGCTGGAGGAGGATGTTCCTACCACACTGGATTTTCTGCCCGGACAGCATCTGATTAAGAAAACACCGAAGGAACGTTACAAGATAGCGCTGAACATTGATAACGGCGATATCACCAGGCTCGGAAGCAGGCTGGACGTCTACCGGAACGCGGAGATTCGTCTGAGCATTGACCATCATGCCACAAACAGGGTCGAGGCCGATGTTTCATATGTGGATACAAAGGCTTCGGCAACCGGTGAAATCATTTATATGCTTCTGACCCGGTACATGGAGCTGCCCGTCACCAAGGACATAGCTCTTTGCCTGTATACCGCCATCATAACGGATACCGGCGGTTTCCGGTTCTCCAACACAACGCCTGAAACGATGGAGATAGCCGGAGCGCTCATGAGGACCGGAATCGACTTCTGCAATGCCAACAAGATGGTGTTTGACCGGATATCCTATGCGAAGCTCTTCCTCATGAAGCAGACCATGAATTCCCTGAAGCTTCTCTTCAACGGAAAGCTGGCAGTCTCATACCTGAGATGGAGCGATATAGCCTCCTTCAATGCCAGGCTGGAAGACACGGAGGGACTGGTCAACATAGGAAGGAACCTGGAAGGCGTGGAGGTTTCCCTGTTCCTTAAGGAAGAGAAACCCGGTATTTTCAAGGGCAGCCTCAGGTCCAACGAATATGTGGATGTTGCAAAGGTCGCTGAGAAGTTCGGCGGCGGCGGTCATATGCGCGCGGCAGGTTTCACCGCTGAAGGGGACCTGGAGGAAATCGTAAGAACAATGGCGGATGCATTGAAGCCCTGCCTGATGGGTGAAGCGTAGATGCATGGGATACTGAACATAAACAAACCTTCAGGAATAACCTCATTCGGAGTCATACACAGGTTGAGGGGAATTCTCGGAATAAGGAAAATCGGACATGCGGGCACCCTTGATCCTGACGCGACCGGGGTGCTTCCTGTTTGTATCGGAAAGGCTACTAAAATTATTGAGTTCCTGATGGACAAGGACAAGTCCTACCATGTGGTGATGAGGCTGGGAATAGAGACCGATACTCAGGATGCGTCGGGGAAAGTGCTTGCCTGCCGTGAGGTGACATGCAGCGATGACGAGATTGCTGCAGCCGTTCTTTCGTTCTCAGGGGATATCATGCAGGTGCCCCCGATGTATTCTGCTGTCCGCGTAAACGGGAAAAAGCTGTACGAAATTGCCCGCAAAGGGATGGAAGTGGAACGTAAGCCTCGGCCGGTCACCATCAGCTCCATAGACAACCTCAGGATAATGAGGGAAGACGGTTCAGTACGTGCAAGCTTTGATGTTTCATGCTCGAAAGGCACATATATAAGAACCCTGTGCTCGGATATAGGAGAGAGGCTTGGGTGCGGCGCCCACATGGAATCACTGGTAAGAACCAGGTCAGGTCCGTTCCGGATTGAGGACTCCGTTACCCTGGAGGAAGTGGAGAGGCGTTTCCGTGACGGAACGCTGGACAGGATTATCTTGGGAGCGGACGTTGCACTGACTGCTTTTCCGGCCTTTAACCTGGATGCGGCAGGTGTCCGGAGGCTTGCAAACGGACAAGCCGTTCCGTGCCCCGAATCACTCGGCAGGGAAGGGGATATGGTCCGAGTTTACGATGAGGACGGAAACTTCATATCAGTCGGTATGATAACCTGCCAGGGGGAAAGGTCGGCGGTAAAAAGCCGGAAATGGCTGGGGGGACTTTAAGTTGCAGATAGTGACACAGAAAGACAAAACGGACACCGGCCTTCCCACCGGGGTAGGCCTGGGATGTTTCGACGGGCTTCATATAGGTCACATGGCGCTTGTCGGCACCTTAATCAGCGAATGCCGGATGAACGGCCTTGTGTCCGTAATATATACATTCAGAAGGCATCCTGACAATGTCCTCAGGAAAAACCGGGACAATCTGCTCATAACGTCCCTGGAACAGAAAACGAGAATACTGGAGGCCCAGGGAATCGACCGTCTGGTTTTTCAGGATTTTGACGAGCAATTTGCAAGACTTTCTCCGGAGGAGTTCGTAAGGAACATTCTCGTAGACAGCCTGAACATGAAACTTGCCGTGGTGGGATTCAACTATCGTTTCGGGCATATGGGCAGGGGTGACCCTGAGCTTCTGAAACGACTGGGCGAAAAGTATGGCTTCAGGGTTATCGTGATTCCGCCGGTGAAGGTGGATTCAGAAATCGTCAGCAGCACGCTGATACGGCAGTATATAGCAAAAGGAAAAATGGAAAGGGTGTTTCAACTCCTCGGCAGGCATTTCTCACTGAAAGGAACGGTAACTGACGGACGCAGGGTAGGCCACACTCTCGGGTTTCCCACCGCCAACATCATTGCAGAACCTGAAATGGCAGTGCCGGCAAAAGGCGTATATATAACCAAGACATTCATCCGTGGCAGGTGGATGAACAGCGTGACCAATGTGGGAAATGCGCCGACCGTAAGGGGAAAGGACGGCCGGTTCAGCATAGAGACGCATATTCTGGATTATGACGATGATTTATACGGAAGCGAAATAGAGGTGAGCTTCTACAGCAGGCTAAGGGCTGAGAAGCGGTTTGAAAGCATAGATGCGCTTAAGGAACAGGTAAGGCGCGACATCGAAAGCGCAAGGCGTTACTGGAAAGTGTACGGATAAATTTCATTCCCCTAAGAACGGTTATTAAGATGCGCGGTTTCGGGAATACTCCCCGTCGGGAGAGAATTGCCATGAAATCACGCATTTCTTTTGTCAAATATATTTTCCTCATATTTCTTCTGCTCCTTGCAGGAAAGGTCTTTGCAATTCAAAAGCTTACGGGGGATGAGTATTCACAGGCGGCGGCCGCTCAGAGGCTCAGAAGCACAAAGATTTATACAGAGCGCGGCGACATACTGGACAGGAACGGCATTAAATTTACGGGGCGGGAGAATCAGTGCATTGCCGTCATCCAGCCGGCAGAGCTTCTGAAGGATGCCTCTGCCATGAAACGGGCATCGGAACTCCTTTGTAAGCCTGTCAATGAACTTGAGGATACCGCCGCGAAAAGTTACCTGCCATATGCCGTAACCGTTTCGGATGAACAGGCTGATGCCATTACCGATGCGGGAATAAACGGCCTCAGCATAGTGGAGGTTCCGGTGAGAAACTCCCATGAGACGCTTGCGGCCCACATAATAGGCTATGTTGATGAGAAGGGCGAGGAGGGGCTTTCAGGCATAGAGAAGGCATATCAGAAAACGCTGCATAGCGGCGGAGCCCTATATGCCGGCATCCTTGCAGATGCCGGAAATTCAGCAATGGAGCAGTTCGGCTACCGCATCTGGGGCACCACTGGCGAAAACAGGCTTAATGTAAGGACGACGCTGGACTATCACATGCAGGAGATTGTGGAGGAAACCCTGGACAGAATGGTCGACCGCGGAGCGGTGGTCATCGTTGACATACTAAGCGGTGACGTGCTGGCCATGGCTTCACGTCCCTCGTTCAACCCGGCGGATGTCAGAAGTGCATTAAATGACGAAAGCCAACCCCTGTTCAACAGGGCGCTGGGGGAATACACACCGGGCTCGGTCTTCAAGATAGTTACTGCCGCTGCAGCGCTGGAAAAAGGCATTTCACCCGAAACAACATTTGACTGCCCCGGCTATGTCAGGATCGGCGACCTGGTTATGAAATGCTGGAACTATGACGAGGGCGGCCACGGAACGCTGGATATGGGCCAGGCCTTTGCCCAGTCATGCAATTCATATTTCATACAGCTGGGCCAGATGATAGGAAAGAATGAGATTATAGCAATGGCTGAGAAGCTTGGCTTCGGAAAGAAGACCGGCCTGTACCTTCAGGGTCTGGACGAACCCTATGGCCTTCTGCCAAACACAATGGGATATTCCTCGCCTGCTGAGGTTGCCAATCTTTCCATTGGTCAGGGAGAGCTTCTTATATCGCCCCTTCAGGCCGCCAGAACGGTGTCTGCCATAGCCAACGGCGGAATTCTGAACAGGATATCGATAATAGACTGCATCGTAAATGACCGCGGGGAAAGGATACGGAACATCAAATCCCAGGCATGGGAGCGCGTGCTCAAAAAAGATACCGCTGAAACACTCCACAGGATGATGATGATGACGGTCAGGGACGGCACGGGAAAGCTGGCCGACATCAGGGGCTTCGGCGGCAGCGCCGGAAAAACCGGAAGTGCTGAAACCGGATGGGTTCAGGATGACAGGGACATACTGCATGCATGGTTCGTAGGTTATTTTCCGGTAAATAATCCCCGGTACGCCATGTGCGTCTTCATAGAGGACGGTACAAGCGGCGGCAAAAGCGCCGCCCCTGTATTTGCGGAAATTTCCGCCAGGATACTGGACCTGGGATACTGAAAAACCCGTCAGACAAATCAAAACGTTGCCCGTATAGTTAAATGAAAAAGACAGCGGAGCCATTGCTCCGGCTGACAGGGGTGTCTGTATGGGTAGAAGATTTTACAGGAAAAGCAGCGACAGGATTGTCGGGGGCGTTTGCTCCGGACTTGCGGATTATATAGGCATGGACAAGTCCATAGTCAGGATTCTGACGTTTATCGCCATCATGGCAAGCGGCATACTGCCCGGCCTTCTGATCTATTTTCTCTGTGTGTTGCTTGTACCGTACGATGTGGATGCGGACAGGGGGCCCGGCTATGATGAAACCCGCTACGGTTTCAATTATGACATGTCAGGGGACTCAGCGAACATCAGGAAGGTCTTCGGAGCGGTACTGATTGCAGCCGGCGTGATACTCCTTGCGAGGATGTTCTTCTCATGGCTTGACTGGCGCTATATTCTAGCGGGACTCCTCATAATATGCGGCATTTATTTGCTGGTCGGCGTCAGAAGACCCTGATTGAGGGGTGAACGGGCATGAAGAAAGCGCGCTGTGTGTGGGGCCTACTGCTCATATTAATAGGTGTGTTGTGGATTCTGACTGCAACCGGATCGGTCCGGCTTGACCTGATTGGCTCCGTGAAGACACTGTGGCCCGTATTTGTCATTGCAGGCGGGATTACTCTTCTTCTGAATAAGGAAGCCCGTGTTGCAAAGGCCGTTGTGTGGGTTCTTGCCGCTGCCCTCATATGCAGTTACGGGCTGTATCTGGGCAATTACGGCGACCTCATCCCGGAAGACACAGACGTTAATGTGTATGAGCTGAAAGACGGCATGGAATCCGCAAAGCTAGAATTGAATGCCGGCGCGGCGGACCTGCGGATAGGGGCTGCCGATTCTGTGCTGGCTCGTGTCAATACCGACATAAAGGGACTTAGCAGCAGCTACAGGGACGGCAGGGAAAGCCTGATACGGTATTATCAGAAATGGAGGCCGTTTGATTTCGGGTCGGGCAGCGATTTTTACGCTGACCTTAACGGAACGGTCCGATGGAGCCTTGAGTTCAATACCGGCTCAACCGACGGGATTATAGACTTTTCCGGATTTCCTCTTGAAACGTGCGAAATCAGCACGGGAGCCTGTGATTTGAGGATTGTAGCCGGCAGCATGCAGGATGAGGCAAGCATTAAGTGCAATGCGGGTGCCGTGACCATGAGCATATCCATTCCTCAGGGAAGCGGGATACGCATAGAATCCAATGCCGCTGTAAACGAAGTGCAAGGAAACGGGATTTCGGTCGTAAAAAAAGGCCGGTACTACGAATCCTCAAATTTCGATTCCGCCGACAGGGTCATAATTCTGTATATCAACAGCGGAACGTCCGATATAACCGTGAATGCACTGTGATGACGGAAAAGGATACTGACACAAAGCCTGCGCTTATGCGCAGGCTTATTTTTTTACATAACCTGCCTCATTGTACTTGCATCTGAGACATCTTTCGCCATATTTCCCTGCCGCGGAACCGTGCAGCGTGGGAAAAATCAGCATCAGCACAAAACAATTCAGGTAATACAAAAAGTTTACTTGTAAATTGTGGAATTCAAAAATATAATTAGCACTAGAGAGAAAAAGGAGGTAGGTTCAGGGTGAGTGATAAAATTCGTGTTCTGGTAGCGGACGATAATGTCGCATTTGGCATGATTATCTGTGAATTCCTGGGAAGCCAGTCTGACATCGAAGTAGTAGGCAGAGTGGAAAACGGCGAGGATGCCATTGACATGATTGTAAAAACAAAACCGGACATTGTTGTGTTGGATATCATCATGCCGAGGCTTGACGGACTGGGTGTGCTTAACCGTTACAAGGACGTGAATCCGTCCGAAAAGCCGCTGTTTGTAGTGCTTTCTGCTGTAGGACAGGATGCAATTACGCAGCAGGCGCTCTCGCTGGGGGCGATATATTATATCGTCAAGCCCTTCGATCTTGGAGTTCTTGTAGAAAGAATCAGGGAACTGGTGAGGACACACAGCCCGACAGTGCTGCGCATGGAGGGAAACACCGTAACGACCTCATCACCGGTCAGGATAAGCAATTCCACCAACGACGTACAGGCCAAAATAACCCAGATTATGAGAGACGTGGGCGTTCCCGCCCATATCAAGGGTTACCAGTACATGCGTGATGCGATAATGATGGCGTTCAAGGACCGCGAGGTCATCAGCGCTGTCACAAAAAGGCTGTATCCCGAACTGGCCAAGGTACACAAGACCACGCCAAGCAGGGTTGAACGTGCGATAAGGCATGCCATTGAAGTGGCATGGAACAGGGGAAGGGTTGATACCATCAACAGCATTTTCGGCTATACCATCAACACGCGCAAGGGAAAACCCACGAACTCGGAGTTCATAGCCATGGTTGCAGATACGCTGAGGCTGAGCGAAAAGAGCAGCTGACAGATGCTGCTGACATAACGCCGAATCGGCAATCATCAATGGGTTTTATACTGAGGGGACGACTTAATTCAGCCGTCCCCTGTTTTGTTTCATGCAGTATACAGAACAGGCAGCAATATTTTTAATTTCCAAAAATATTGCAGCGGAATGGAAATTTTTATATAATCATTATGACCTGGTAATATTATGACCTGATTATAATTTACATATTGTACAGCATTCGGACAGGGATACTGCCCGATAGCTGACTGAGGTGGAATGATGACAACTCATGACAGGATTGAAGACCTCCGCCGCAGAAGGAGAATTGTACTTCAGGGGGGCGGCGAGGCGAGGATAGCGAAACAGCACCAGGCCGGAAAAAATACCGCAAGGGAGCGGCTTGAGCTTCTGCTGGACACGGGTAGCTTTGTGGAGCTGGATGCTTTTGTGGAAACGAGGGGTACGGACTTTAACATTCAGGATAAGAAGGTTGCCGGCGACGGCGTGGTGACAGGGTATGGCACCATAGACGGCCGACTGGTCTTTGTTTCCTCCCAGGATTTCACCGTCATAGGCGGGTCGCTTGGGGAGATGCATGCCGGAAAGATAACGAAGGTTATGGATTTGGCCATGAAGAACGGGGCGCCGTTTATCAGTATCAATGACTCGGGAGGGGCAAGGATTGAGGAAGGCATAGATGCCCTTGCAGGTTTCGGAGAGATATTCCGCAGAAACACCCTGGCATCCGGTGTGATTCCTCAGATTTCGGTAGTCATGGGCCCGTGTGCCGGAGGCGCCGTATATTCCCCCGCCATAACCGATTTCGTTTTCATGGTGGAAAATACAAGCCACATGTTCATAACCGGTCCTTCGGTCATAAAGGCCGTGACCGGTGAGGACGTTACATTTGAAACGCTGGGCGGGGCGGCCGCCCACAGCGCCATAAGCGGTGTGGCCCATTTCTCATCGCCCGATGAAAATACATGCTTCAGTCAGGTAAGGAAACTGCTGAGTTTTCTGCCAGACAACAATCTGAGCGATCCTGAAATCCTGACATGCAGGGATGACGTAAACCGTCAGGATGCGAAGCTGAATTCCATAATTCCGGATGACCCCAATAAGCCGTACGACATGCTGGAAATAATACAAGGGGTCGTGGATTACGGCGATTTTTTCCAGGTCCATGAACGGTTTGCAGGAAACATCATTGTCGGATTCGGCAGGATAGGCGGAAGATGTGTCGGCATCGTGGCAAACCAGCCAAGAGTCAATGCAGGAGTCCTTGATGTGGATGCTTCCGACAAGGCGGCCCGGTTTGTACGCTTCTGTGATTCGTTCAACATACCGCTTCTCACATTCACCGATGTGCCGGGTTATCTTCCGGGGATAAAACAGGAGCACAGCGGCATAATCAGGCATGGCGCGAAGCTGCTCTATGCCTTTGCCGAGGCAACAGTCCCGAAAATCAACGTAATAGTCAGAAAAGCCTACGGCGGCGCATATATCGCCATGAACAGCAGGCATCTAGGTGCGGACATAGTGCTTGCATGGCCTACGGCGGAGATAGCGGTTATGGGGCCTGAAGGCGCTGCGAATATAATTTTCAGGAAGGAAATAGGCATGGCGGAAGACCCGGTTTCATACAGACAGGAAAAGATACGGGAATACCGCGAGAAATTTTCCAATCCGTATATTGCAGCGGCAAGGGGATATGTCGACGATGTCATAGAGCCTTCCGAAACCCGCCAGCGCGTTGCATCCGCGCTGGACATGCTGGCGGGAAAGAGGGAGACAAGGCCGCCGAGAAAACACGGAAACATTCCGCTTTAAATAAAAACACCATGCCGGCACTTACAGGCCGGTTTGCCGGGAGGAAATTGCGGGAATGAAAAAATTCATTGTTACCGTGAACGGAAACCGCTATGAAGTGGAGGTTGAAGAGGTGACGGTATCTGTACCTGCCGCTCAGGCCGCAACGGCAGCACCGGAAGCCGGTACCATACCCAAAGACAGCGATGCCGCTGCCAAAGCGGGAAATGCTGCCGGTTCCCAGACATCCGGGCTACCGAAGACAGAAGGTGCATACAGACTTGCAGTTCCCATGCCGGGAACGATTCTGGACATAAGGGTAAGGGCAGGCCAGGAGGTCAGGAAGGGACAGGTGGTCGCCATTCTTGAGGCCATGAAGATGGAAAATGAGATTCTGGCCCCGAAAGACGGAATCGTGGCCGGCATTTACGTGTCAAAAAACCAGCAGGTGAATACCGGTGACATAATAATGACTCTGGACTGATCCGGGAGGATTTTTCGCCAATGGGTATCAGAATTACCGAAACGGTTTTGCGTGATGCACACCAGTCACTAATAGCAACAAGGATGACAACCGAAGAAATGCTTCCCATAATTGAAAAACTTGACATGGTAGGCTATAATTCTCTGGAATGCTGGGGTGGAGCCACATTCGACGCATGCCTGAGATTTCTGAACGAGGACCCGTGGGAAAGGCTCAGAAAGATAAGGCAAAAGGCAAAAAAGACAAGGCTCCAGATGCTGCTGAGAGGCCAGAACCTCGTCGGATACAAGCATTATGCCGATGATGTAGTGGATTATTTTGTACGGAAATCCATAGAAAACGGTATTGACATTATCCGAATATTTGATGCGCTCAACGACCTGAGAAACGTGGAGCGGGCCATACGGGCCTGCAAGAGGGAGGGCGGCCATGCGCAGGGGTGCATAGCATATACCACAAGCCCCTATCACAGCCCGGAGAAGTTCGTGGAGGATGCAAAAACACTTGTAGACATGGGCGCCGATTCGATATGCATCAAGGACATGGCAGGACTCCTGCTTCCCTATCAGGCATACGAGCTTGTAAAAGCTCTCAGGGAGAACGTAAAGGTTCCCATACAGCTTCATACCCATTACACCAGCGGCATGGGTTCGATGACATATCTTAAGGCGATTGAAGCGGGCGTGGATGTTGTTGACTGCGCCATATCGCCCATGGCGATGGGAACATCCCAACCCCCCACTGAAGCCATTGTAGCGGCCCTGAAGGGTACACCCTACGATACCGGATACGATCTCGGACTCCTGAATGAAATAGCCGAATATTTTGCGAAGCTCAGGCAGAAGTACATGGACAACGGCCTTCTTAACGCAAGGGTTATGGGCGTGGACGTCAACGCGCTGGTTTATCAGGTACCGGGAGGAATGCTTTCCAACCTTGTTTCCCAGCTCAGGCAGGCGGGCAGGGAAGAACTGCTGCCCGAAGTGCTGAAGGAGATACCAAGGGTCCGTAAGGATTTGGGATATCCGCCCCTTGTAACGCCGACAAGCCAGATTGTTGGAACCCAGGCAGTAATGAACGTAATATCTGGTGAGCGGTACAGAATGGTGCCAAAGGAGACAAAGGCGCTTGTGAAGGGCGAATACGGAAGAACGCCTGCCCCGGTTTCCGAGGAGATTGCGAAAAAGATAACCGGCGATAAGGAACGGATTACATGCAGGCCGGCAGACCTGATTCCTAATGAACTTGAAAAAATCAGAAAGGAAATGGCAGAGTACATGGAGCAGGAGGAGGATGTACTGACATACGCCATGTACCCGCAGGTGGCCCTCAGGTTCTTTGAATTCAGGAGGGCGCATAAATACTGGATTGATACCGATATGGTAAGCTACGAATACAGAACCCATCCTCTCGGCTGAGAACAGAGTGTGTAAAGCATTACAGCTCTTCTGTAGGCTGAGGCTTTTCTGTATACACAGCCGACAAAACGTGGTAAAATAGTGCAGGTAAATTATGCAAGAACCAAACGGAGTCATTACGGAGAAAGGTATGACCTGATATGGAAAAACTGAGTTTCGACTACAGGAATGCACTGGATTTTGTAAATGAGCATGAAATAAACTACATGGAACCGCATGTGGCGGCAGCGCACCGCATGCTTCATGAGAAAAGCGGTCCGGGGAACGATTTTGTAGGCTGGGTTGAACTTCCCAATACATACGACAGGGAGGAATTCAGCCGCATACAGAATGCTGCCGACAAAATACGCCGTGATTCCGATGTCTTCATAGTCGTGGGAATCGGCGGGTCGTATCTGGGCGCCCGTGCCGCAATAGAAGCGCTGTCCCATTCATTTTACAACATGCTGCCCAGGGAAAAGCGGGGCGGTCCCGAAATCTATTTTGCAGGAAACAACATAAGCCCTGCATATCTGGCCGATCTTCTCGATATTCTGGAAAACAGGGACGTATCGGTAAACGTAATCTCCAAGTCGGGCACAACCACCGAGCCGGCCATAGCATTCAGAATTCTGAAGGAATTTATGGAGAAAAAGTATGGCAAGGAAGGGGCCAGAAAGCGAATCTACGCCACCACTGACAAGGCAAGGGGTGCACTCAAGACCCTGGCTGATTCCGAAGGATACGAAGAATTCGTGATTCCCGACGACGTGGGCGGCCGTTATTCTGTGCTTACGGCTGTGGGACTCCTGCCGATTGCTGTAGCCGGGATAGATATTTCCGCAATGATGAAGGGCGCGCAGGATGCCTATGCCGACTGCAAAAAGCCCTATGCAGAAAACGGCAGCTATCTTTACGCCGCTGTCAGGAATGCCCTTTACAGAAAGGGAAAGACCACGGAGATACTTGTGAATTACGAACCCTTCATGCACTATTTTACCGAATGGTGGAAGCAACTCTACGGTGAAAGCGAGGGCAAGGACGGAAAGGGCATATTCCCCGCCGGTGTGGATTTTTCCACCGATCTCCATTCCATGGGTCAGTACATCCAGGACGGCATGAGGAATATTTTTGAGACTGTCATCAATATCGAGAACCCCAGAAGGAACGTAAGCGTTATAAGGACGGATGATGACCTGGACAAGCTGAACTACCTTGCCGGCAAGGATATGAATTTTGTCAACAAGATGGCCATGAAGGGCACAATCCTGGCCCATGTGGACGGCGGAGTGCCGAATCTTGTGGTGAACGTTCCGGAAATGACCGCATACTGGTTCGGATACCTTGTTTATTTCTTCGAAAAGGCATGCGGCATAAGCGGGTATCTGCTGGGCGTGAACCCGTTCAACCAGCCGGGTGTGGAGGCATACAAGAAGAACATGTTCGCTCTGCTCGGGAAACCCGGTTTTGAGGCTGAAAGGGCGAAGCTTGAAGGCCGGCTGTAATTAATGACAAAATCTCACTTGTCACCCTGCATGCTTTGTGTTACAATGAAACATGCTGTAGAAACTCAACGGAGGTTACAGGTCTAATGAGTCTGGTTGTTAATATAATTTATCTGATTGTATGCCTTGCCATTGTGGCGCTGGTACTGCTTCAGTCCGGAAAGACCGCAGGTTTGAGCGGGTCCATTGCCGGCGGTGCCGAGACATTCTTCGGCAAGAATAAGGCACGGGCCTATGACTCGTTGCTCAGCAGGTACACCGCATGGATTGCCATAGCGTTTGTCATTCTGTCTGTGATACTCGTATTTCTTCTCAGGGATTGATTTTTAGACCTGAAAGCTGCCGAGGCTGTACATGCATATGGCATGTATGGCCTTTTGTATTATTGGAACCTTTCACCGGCAATTACCAGTATGGGAGGGGATAACATGCCTGAATTCAGGCTCAAATCTGACTACAAGCCTACCGGTGACCAGCCCAGGGCAATAGATGAGCTGACCGAGCTGATATTGAGCAACAGCCGCCATCAGACCCTTCTCGGAGTTACCGGTTCAGGCAAGACCTTTACCATAGCCAATGTAATCCAAAGGGTACAGAAACCAACCCTTGTCATAGCACACAACAAGACGCTGGCAGCCCAGCTCTGCAATGAATTTTCCGAGTTTTTCCCGGATAATGCGGTGGAGTACTTCGTCAGCTATTATGACTATTACCAGCCCGAAGCATATATTCCTGAAACCGATACCTATATAGAGAAGGATTCATCCATAAACGACGAGATAGACAAACTCCGCCATTCGGCCACAGCAGCACTGTTTGAACGCCGCGACGTCATAATTGTCGCCAGCGTTTCATGCATATACGGCCTGGGCGATCCGGAAGACTATACCGACCTTATGGTGTCACTAAGGCCCGGAATGATAAAGGACCGGGACGAAATCATAAAAAAGCTTGTGGACATCCAGTATACGCGGAACCAGTATGATTTCAAACGGGGCACCTTCCGCGTGCAGGGCGACATACTGGACGTTTTCCCGGCATCGTCGTCCAATACGGCAATCAGGGTTGAATTCTTCGGGGATGAAATAGAGCGCATTTCCGAAATAGATGCACTGACCGGAGAACTTATTGGCAGAAGGTCACATGTGGCCATTTTTCCGGCTTCCCACTTTGCCACCAAGAAGGAAAAGCTTGAGAGGGCCATAAAGAGCATTGAAGAGGAACTGGAGGAGCGGCTCAGGGAACTGAGAAGCGAGGGAAAGCTCGTTGAAGCCCAGCGCCTGGAGCAGCGCACGCGCTATGACCTGGAGATGATGCAGGAGATTGGTTTCTGCAAGGGCATTGAAAACTATTCCAGACACCTGAGCGGCCGTGCGCCGGGAAGTCCTCCCTATACACTTCTCGACTATTTTCCGAAGGATTTTCTGGTTGTCATTGACGAGTCCCATGTGACCCTGCCCCAGATAGCCGCAATGTACAACGGCGACAGGTCCAGGAAGGAATCACTGGTCAAGTACGGCTTCAGGCTTCCGTCAGCCTTCGACAACAGGCCGCTGACCTTCGAGGAGTTCAACGAGCGTATCAACCAGGTCATCTATGTCAGCGCCACGCCTGGCGAATATGAAAGAAAAGTTTCCACAAAGGTGGTCGAGCAGATAATCAGGCCTACCGGGCTTCTTGACCCCGAAGTGACGGTTAGGCCGGTAAAGGGCCAGATAGACGACCTGCTCAACGAGATAAACATCTGCACCCAGCGGGGTGAAAGGGTTCTTGTGACCACACTGACCAAGAGGATGGCGGAGGACCTTACAAAATACCTTCAGGATATGGGTGTGAGGGTCAGATACCTCCATTCCGACATTGATGCCCTTGAAAGAATGGAGATAATCCGCGATCTGAGGCTTGGCAAATTCGATGTTCTGGTCGGAATAAACCTCTTAAGGGAGGGCCTGGATCTGCCCGAGGTATCCCTTGTGGCAATCCTGGACGCAGACAAGGAAGGGTTCCTGAGGTCTGAAACGTCGCTTATCCAGACCATCGGCAGAGCCGCCAGGAATGTCAACGGTAGGGTTATCATGTATGCCGATACCATAACCGGCTCCATGGAAAGAGCAATTAATGAGACAAACAGGCGCCGTCGAATCCAGCATGAGTACAACGTGAAGCACGGCATAACGCCGAGAAGCATCCAGAAGGCGGTACACAGCGTAATAGAGGCCACCCATGCCGCTGAGGAAACAGAGGGCTACAAGGCCGCCAGGGGCGTTGAAACCCTTAATGTGGATACCATCATGTCCCTTATAGATACAATGGAAAAGGAAATGCGCAAGGCAGCAAGGGAGCTAGAATTCGAGCGGGCCGCAAAGCTCCGCGACCAGATTGCGGAACTCAGGAAATATGTCAAATAGTGATGCCGCTGTTTCCAACAAAATGCAGCATACAGACAGGCCTTAGTCACGCGGAATGATTCTGAGCGGGGGGTAATCATGTGTCATTAATTCCCGAAAACATTCATCCGGCCTGGTCGGATTTTCTGGATTCAAGAACAATGAATCTTCTTGAGGACATTGAATCGCACCTCGGGGATGACATAACTCCGGGGAAGGATAAGATATTGAGATTTATGACTGTTGACCCGGGAAACGTGAAGGTAGTCATCCTGGGTCAGGACCCGTATCCCGAACCGGGTGCCGCAACAGGCAGGGCATTCGAGGTGGGTATCCTGAAATCCTGGCATCAGCCCTTCAGGCAGGTCTCGCTCAAAAATATAGTCAGGCTGATATATAAATCATACAACAATGTGGAAGATTATTCGAAAATCCCGTCTTTTTCAGAAATACTGCGGGAGATTGATGGCGGAAAATTCAGTATTGCATCGCCCGACCGCCTTTTTGAATCATGGGAGTGCCAGGGCGTGCTTCTCCTTAACGTATGGCTCAGTACCGGAGTATTGAAACCCGGTGCACACCGTAAAATCTGGCATAATTTTTCAGTCAGGCTTTTAAACTGGCTCTCATGTACATACCCGGAACTCGTCTGGTTTCTCTGGGGCAAAAATGTCATTTCCTACCGTCCGGAAATTCTTTCCGGTACGTTTTTTGAATCAAGGCACCCGATGATGTGCTCGTCCTCATATCCCGACGATTTTTTGAAGTCTGAATGCTTCAGAAAAACAATGCAGATAATAAACTGGACAGGAAAATAATGAAATAAACGGAAGGCATAAGAGCCACGCGCCGGGGTTAACTTATGAAAAGAGATTTTATACGGAGCGTGATCTTGTGCTGAAAAGGAAATGGCTGATATTATCTTTTTTTATTTTATCTCTGATTATTGCCGTGGCCTATGCAGTGACCGTTTTCGTGCTGCCGGGGCATATTACGCTTCTTGCCGGCAAGGACTATACCATTTCGATACGGTCGCCGCTTTTTCTTCAGGCGTTTACCGACAGCAGCCTGCTGAGACTGACATATATGGAAGATGAAGCAGTGAGTGCATTCGAAAGGCCGTACCGTCTGGTTTGCACCGGTGAGGGCCGGGCCGAGATGGAAGTGAAGATGCTTGGCTTCATACCGGTAAAGACCATCGAGGTGCGGGCCATACCAAGCCAGAAGGTCCTCGTATGCGGTTTCCCTATCGGAATAAAGCTGAGAACCAGCGGAGTGATGGTAATAAATGTTTCCGGAGTTGTACTGGAGGACGGAAGCAGGGTGTCGCCTGCGGAGGAAGCGGGTTTATTGGCGGGTGACATAATCGTAAGCGCCGGCGGAAAGAAAATCGACAGCATAAAAGACCTGATTTCGGTAATAGAAAGCTCGGAAGGAAAAGAGATTCCACTGACATATATACGGCAGAACGTCCGCCGCAATACCCTGGTAAAACCGTTAAAGTCAGCCGAGGATACACAGTACCGCATAGGCATCTGGGTCAGGGACAGTTCTGCCGGCATAGGAACGCTTACATTCATAGATCCGTCCAGCAACATTTACGGTGCGCTCGGCCACGGAATCAGCGATATTGATACAGGATCACTGCTCCAGGTCGGTTCAGGCCAGCTTATGAAATCGAACATTGTCAGCATAAAGAAGGGGGTCAAGGGCACTCCGGGAGAACTGGAAGGTGATTTTCTGACCAGGAACGAGGTCATAGGCGATATTGAGCTTAACAGCCATTTTGGAGTTTACGGAAGGCTTTACGATGACCAGATACGTCAGAAGGGCCGTGCCATATCCATTGGCTCCCACAGCCTGGTGCATGTGGGAAGGGCTTTCATACTGGCCTCCATACGTGGTGACTCGGTGGAGGAATTTGAAATAGAAATCCAGAAGATTGCCAGATGGGATCTGGGAAGTACAAAGAACATGGTCATCAGGATTACAGACAAAAGGCTGCTGGAGACCACCGGCGGAATAGTGCAGGGCATGTCGGGAAGCCCGATAATTCAGGACGGAAAGCTTGTCGGCGCCGTTACACATGTGTTCATCAATGACCCTGAAAGGGGTTACGGCGTTTTCATAGAATCAATGCTGCAGCAGGCAAAGAATCTGGCAGGAAAAGATACTGATTTGCCAAAGGCTTCGGGCTTTTAGGCCGGAAAAACTAAAGACTGCAGGAAGGCTGCAAGGGGCAGCCTTCTTTTTATTCTTCCAAAATAATGATATAATAATTCATTAGCAACTTTGTCGAAATTTTACGGGAGTATTCTTATGCGAATAGCGGTGGTAGACGGCCAGGGGGGCGGAATGGGAAAGACCCTGGTTGAAAAGATACGGCAGACGCTTGGAACGGGGGTAGAAATACTGGCCCTTGGCACAAATGCCCTTGCCACCGCCGCCATGCTGAAGGCAGGGGCCGATGAGGGCGCAACGGGCGAGAATGCCATTGCCGTGAATGCGTCAAAAGTGGACTATATTATCGGGTCTGTGGGAATTCTGTCGGCCAATTCCATGCTGGGAGAACTGACTCCCAGAATGGCTGCTGCCATAGCAGAAAGTCCTGCCCAGAAGATACTTATACCTTTAAACCGCTGCGGGCTTTATATCGTCGGCACCCGCGACGAACCGCTTCTGAAATACATTGAGGAAGCTGCGGAATATCTCGGGAAAATTATTGAATCAAATCAGGCATCTACCGGTGACTGAACTGTGATGCAGCATGGGTATCGGTGAAGGGAAATCACGCAGTCTTAAGGTGTTGTTTTATGAAAAAGACTGTTCCCGAAATCCAGAGCCTTCTGGAAGAAGCCAGGGCCAATATCAGCACCGATCCGTGCGTTGCCCGTCAAAAGGCTTCCGAAGCGTTAAGGCTTTCGGAAGCATTAAGGTATCCGGAGGGTAAATTCGAAAGCCTTTTCCTGCTGGGCCGGATATGCAATCTCTATAACCGCAATTCCGAGTCCATCGAGATATTTGAAAAATGCTACAGAACCGCAGAAGCCATGGGCGATTCCAGACGGATGGCCATGGCGGTTAATGCGCTGGGTGTCACCTATGACAACATGATGGTCAGTTCAAAAGCCCTGGAATGTTATCTTCAGGCGCTCGACATCGCAAGGAAACACCGGTTCCTGGACCTGGAATGCAAGATACTCAACAATGTGGCCTCAGTTTTCACAAATCTCGGAGAATACGAAACAGCCCTGTCGTATCTGCTTGAAGCCCATGCCAAGATAAAGGGCACGGATGAGCCCGCAGCCGTGTACCTGCGCAACATAGCCGACATCTACCTTCAAATGGGCGATACCGACAAGTGCCATGAATACTGCATAAAGGCACGAAATGCTGCATGGCGCGAAAATGACGGTGAGGACAGGTGTGATATATATTTGTTCCTTGCCTTGGTGTTCGCCCGGCGCAGGAAATTGTCCAGAGCATACAGGTACTTCAGTCTCGGCCTCACGCTGGCTGAACGCAACCATTGCTTCTATTCACGTGCCGAGGGATGTTATGAACTTGGAAGAATTCTTGCCGAACAGAAGCAGTATGACAGCGCGATTGAATACCTGGCTACAGCAAAGGAACTCGCTTCGGGATACGGATACCGCATGTTGCTCAGGGACGTGCTGAAGCTGAGTGCCGAGATATACCGTGCCAGGGGCGAGCTTGAAAATGAGGTGCTGACGCTTAGGGAGTACGTTGAAGTGAGTTCCGCCCTGGAGGCCATGGATGCGGACAGGAAGAAAAACTATGCCCAGCTGCAGCTGTCACTTTATAAAATGCGCAAGGAGCAGGAATACCTCAGGGCCCAGGCCTACAGGGACCCGCTTACCGGATGCCTCAGCTACAGAAACTTCGAAAGTACCGTGCAGGATTTCCTTAACCGTACAGGAGGACGGGCGGCCGTAATTTTCATGGATATGGATGATTTGAAGCCCATCAACGACAAATACGGCCATGACGCCGGTGACCAGCTGATAATTGAATTTGCTGACACCGTCAGGGAAGTCCTCGGAGACAACGGCCTGATATTCAGGAAGGGCGGGGACGAATTTATCGTAGTAAAGCCCTTCAATAAACGTGATGAACTGAAAAGCTTTTACGGAACCGTTTTTGCCCGCCTCTCCAGGGTCAGGGTAATCGGCAGAACGCTTACAAGTATCAGCTGCAGCATGGGCATCGCCATAGCCCCCGATGATTCCACAAACCCTTCAGAACTGGTGAAAATGGCAGATATGGCGATGTATCATGCAAAGCAGACGGGTAAAAGATGTTGCTGCTTTTTCGGCGATATACATATAAAATTATAAGTATGAGACAACAGGGTACTGATTTCAGGAGGATGCATGAAGAACGAAGACACCCGTGGGCTACTTCAGAAAGTAAGATGTGGGAAGCCAAGGTTCATCGATATACCGGGAATGGCCGGGTTTTCCGAACTTGTTCAGGGTTTTACCACCCGCTACGGCGGTGTCAGCAGTGGCCCCTTTGAATCTTTGAACCTTAATTTCTTCAGGGGGGACGATCCCGGGAAGGTGCTTGAAAATTTCAGACTGCTCGCAGAAGATTTAGGGGTTTCGCCCGATGACATGGTGCTTTCAAAACAGGTTCACGGCTGCAGCATACTCAGGGTGGACGAGTCCCACAAAGGCATGGGGATTGTCAGGGAACGCTCATATGGCCCCGTGGACGGACTGACCACGGACATTCCAGGCATCATGCTGGTCACATATTATGCCGACTGCGTGCCGCTGTACTTTTACGACCCGGTGAAGAAGGCCATATGCCTGTCCCATTCAGGATGGAGGGGGACCTTGCTTGATATGGCCGGCAAATCGGTAAAGACCATGATTGATTGCTATAACAGCCGCCCCGAGAACATACGGGTCGGAATAGGCCCGCATATACGCTCGTGCTGCTTTGAAGTTGGTGATGATGTTGCCGGCCTGTTTTTTGAAAAATATCCGAAGCCTGAAAGTTATGCCCGGAGGAATGAGAAGGGAAAATGGACGCTCGATCTTGAAGCGATAATCAGGAAAAGCCTCTCAACCCAAGGCATACAGGAGAAGCATGTTTACGGATGCGGAATCTGCACCAGATGTGAGCATGACGTGTTTTTCTCGCACCGCGGAAGCGGCGGGCACACCGGAACCGGTGCAGCTTTTCTGATGATAAGGAGAAACATATGAAGAAAAAAGTTTCAATAGCATTGGTGATGGTAATTCTGATATCATGCCTCAGCGGCTGCGGCCGCGAGGGTGTCAGCAACGAGGACTATTCCTATTATACCGGCAGTGAGGAAATGCCTGTTTCAAGCCAGGATTCAGGTCCGGCGCAGGGCGGGCGCCTCAGGCTTTTCATGACCACCCCGGATTCAATCAACCCTCTCTATACCTTTAATGAATATGTCATGCAGATGTCCAGATTTGTCTTTGACCCGCTGTTTGAACCTGCCGGGGAAGACAATTGTATAAACATGCTTGCAGAATCGTGGCAGCTAAGCCAGGACGGCATGACTCTGGACATAAAGCTGAGGGACGGGGTGAAATTCCACGACGGAACCGATTTTTCGGCCCAGGATGTTGCCTTTACCATAGATGCAATAAAGAATGCCATGTACAGAAGCCCCTATGCCAAGTGTGTCAGCAACATTGACAGCGTGATGGTATCGGACAGGCTGAATATCCGCATTATTTTCAAAAAATATGATCCGGACTTTCTTATGAAGCTTACATTTCCGGTACTGCCCGCCCATGTGTTCGAAAACTGGCCGATAGACGGATATGATTACAGCCAGAAACTTATCGGTACGGGAGCATATAAATTTGATTCGTTCACCAAAGACAGGATTTCACTGTCGAGGAATGACGACTGGTGGTATGCTTCCTCTTCCGAAGGACCCGGACATCCTGTCTGGATAAACGGAATAGATTTTGTAATCCATGAGAACGACTACGAGATGATGTCCTCGTTTCAGAAGAATGTCATCGACATAGCGCTGGTTACCGGTACCAATATGGATTATTATTCCGGCAGGTCCGACATATTTTACTCCCAGTATGAGGGAAACAGGTTTGAGTTTGTGCTTCTGTCCACCTCCGGCTCCGACGGCAAGAAGATGCAGGATGAAAAATTTAGGACCGTTCTTCTCAGGTACCTGGCCGGCTGCATGAACACGAACCCGCCTGACACAGGAATCCCGGCGGTCAAGGAAGTACACTGGGGCTGGGAAGCCATCGGCAGGGAAGACGCGATTCAGGCGCTTGAGCAGCTGGGAATGGTATATGATGAGGCCAAAAACGTGCTTTATACATACAGAAGCGGTTCAAAGACCAAGCTTACCCTCGGCATCAAATACAACAGCCTGGACCTTTACAGGCAGACCATTGCCGAATGGATTCGGGATGCCCTGCAGGAGATAGGAATAAATGCGGTTCCAGAGAATTCCTCAGAGGATGATGAGATGAAAGCCGTCGACAACGGCAGGTTCGACATTATGATACTGGGAAGCCGGATACCCGTTTATTCCAATCTTGAAGAAACCCTGGACATGATATGTGAAAATCTCGGATTTGAGGGGCAAGACGCCGTGATAATGCCGCTCTACAGGGAAGCGGAAGGCGTGCTGTATAACGCAAGGATACGGGGAAGCAAGGAACCTTTCTGGAAGAATGTCTATAACGGCTGGACCGAATGGTATATTGTAGAGCAGGAGTCGGGAAAAACCGGCTGATAGCTGTTACGGAAGGATTCAGCATGGACGAGGTCAGTTTCAGAAACGTGGAGACGGACGACATTGCCCTGCTTGAATACTGGTATTCCATGACCGACAGGCTCGGCTATGCCACGGGTTTCAGGAATTTTGCCGACGTGAAGGACAGGTTACTGTCCGGTCCTGTTATTTCAAGGATGATTGTCATTAACGGCAGTCAGCCGGTAGGTTTCCTGTGTTTTGAACTGCGCAGCCTTGACCGCGTAAAGGCGGCTTACATACACATCATGATGATAGACCCTTTGTTTCAGAACAGAGGCATCGGAACGCAGGCGGCGGAAAAGCTGCTGAAATTTCTGGCATCGCATGGCGCTTCGGCGGTACTGCTGTCGGTACACAGGCAGAACAAACGCGGCCTTAAATTCTGGGAGAGTCTTGGCTTCAGGCAGTTGCCGGCAATGGAAAAAATGACTGCATTTTCCGGAACGAATGAAGCAACGATACTTCAAAAAAGCCTGACCTGATATCAGCGATAATCCGTATAAGAAATGCCGATTCACCACCGGTCGGTGTTGCCGCCATGGGAAAAAGACCGCTGGCTGTATGGGCAATTGCACTTATAACCGGAATACTCGTTGCGGACAATGTGCCCTCTGTAATGCCGGGCATATGTATCGTATTTCTTTTTTGCCTTGCGCTGTATCTTGTTTACCGCAGGATGCAAATCAGGTCTCCGTTTATCCTATTGGCCATTCCTTTGATGACGGCAGGATTTATGCTGCACTGCTCAAATATCAGGGCCGTAAACAACCGGTTCATGCCCTGGCAGGGCCGGATGGTGACGGTGGAGGGCATGGTCGATGACGAGCCCGTCTTCTCCGACGGCAGGATTGTTTTTACGCTTTCAGCAGATATAATCAACGATAAAGGGAAAGCAACCAAGGTACACAATGGGAAGATAAGGGTCAGGGTATACAGTGAAAGCCCGATGGATGAACTTGAATACGGCAGGATGGTCCGGATAGGGGCCGAACTGGAGATACCCGCCTCCCGACGCAACATCGGAGGGTTTGATTACAGGCGTTTTCTGGCTGCAAGGGGCATATCGGGAATATGCAGCGTAAACCCGCGTCAGATTGAGGTTCTGGACGAAAGCGGCGGCTTTTTCCTGAAATCTGCAGGATATGCACTGAGAAAGGGAATACTTGATGCGCTTTATACAAATATGCCGCAGGATGAGGCTTCGGTGGCTGCGGGAATGCTGATAGGCTATACACAGGAAATGCCGGAGAGCATGGAGGAGTCATTCAGACGTGCCGGCCTTTCCCACATCATGGCGGTTTCAGGGGCAAATCTGGCATTCCTTCTGATACCGTTCATCTGGCTGCTCAGAAAAATCGGCCTGAACCCGAGATGGGCTGCCGTGATTTCAATGCCGGCAATGCTGGTATACGTGTTCGCCACGGGCATGGAGGCCTCTGTAATGAGGGCGGCCATAATGGCAGGTATAATGCTTCTCGGCATGATAATCTGGCGGCAGACCGACGTTTACTGTTCGATATCGGCGTCCTGCATAATCATCCTCCTTTCAAACACATTCATGCTCTTTGATACAGGCTTTCTTCTTTCATACGGAGCGACCCTTTTCCTTGTTGTATTTTACAAACCCATCCTTGACAGGCTTCCGGCCAGAATTCCGAAAACAATTCGGGAAACGCTGGCGGGAACCATTGCCGCCCAGCTTGGGGTGATTCCGGTCATAGCCTGCACCTTCAACAGCTTCTCGGCTGTATCTGTTTTCGCCAATCTGGCAGTGGTGTCGGTAACAGGATTGCTTACTTCGCTGGCTGCAGCTCTTTCCGTGCTGTGGTATGTGCTGAGACCGGCATGCCGCGTACTGGGGCTGATTGTAACAATACTGACCGACATTGTTCTTGCAGTGACGGATGCGGTTTCTTCCATACCATGGGCGGAGCTTACAGTGGCTACTCCGGGGTTTCTGCCTGCAGCAGGTTATTATGTTATTCTCCTTATCATTCGTTTCGGTATTCCAAGGCTTGAAGGAAAAACGCAGAGGCTGCAGGCAGCAGCAGAAAATGACGCTCAGACGGCGGTAAGTATGGCTTTAAACGAGGCTGCCGCTGGCCATGAAGGCACGGCCCGCAGAAACGGAAAAAGGCGTTTCGGATGGCTCACCGCATGTATGCTTGCTGCTTACGGAATCATCATCCTGCTTGATACCCTCCCGCCGGGAAAGCTGGAGATATACTTTGCCGATGTGGGGCAGGGAGACTGCACCGTCATCAGGACGCCGGCTGGAAGGAGCATCATAATCGACGGCGGAGGAAGCATCTATGATGATGAAAGTTCGTATGCAGGGGAAATGATTGTTGTGCCGGTACTGCTTGATTTAAAAATCACCGGAATAGACGTGATGGTCGCCACCCACGGCCATGCCGACCATATCAACGGACTCAAGAGCGTGATGGAAAAAATGGATGTGAAAAGGCTTGTGGTGGCGGATGCGGAGGACAGCGAGATGAACGGGCTAATAGATTACGCCGTAAGCAGGGGCATTCCTGTGGAGCGGGCGGACCAGGGCGATATCATCTATGCTGAGAAAGGTCTTGAACTGAAAGCCGTTTATCCTCTCGACGACAAATCGCTAATGCCTTCGGGAAGGACATCAAACGCAAATGAACTTTCACTGGTGACCCGCCTCGACTATGCTGGATTCAGCGCACTGTTCACGGGAGATATAGGCTTTACTGCCGAAAACCTCATGCTGGGGCAGGAGTTACTTGACTGCGACCTTATAAAGGTTCCCCATCACGGTTCAAGGTACTCGTCAGGCGAAGAATTCATAAGGCAGGTGAGCCCGGCAGTCGCCGTCATATCGGTAGGCGAAAACAGATACGGGCAGCCCAGTTATGAGGTAGAAGAACGTTACGCCGCTTCAGGGGCAAGGTTATATGAAACCATCCGTCACGGCGGAATAATGGTGAGCGTGGACTCAAGAAAACCCGGACAGATATCGGTCCGGACAGTAGTCAGAGAATGAGGGCAAGTTCCCTCAGAAGTTTGCAGGCAGCAGCTGTGGATATGCCGCTCTGATCATAGTGGGGTGCCAGTTCAACCAGATCAGCCGCCCTTATGTCCAGAGGCTGCAGCTTCAGAAGAAAATCAAGAAGTTCCCGGAATGCAATCCCTCCGTGTTCGGGCGTGCCGGTACCCGGAAAGGCCGAGGGGTCAAGGACATCCAGGTCGACGGTAAGATATACCGGCCTGTTGCCTATTTCCTCAATCGCCTTTTCAATACCGTCCAGTACAAAGGGTGTAAGGCGGGTGTGCTCTTTCGCCCACCTAAATTCGGAGCGCTCGCCCGACCGGATGCCAAACTGCCATATCCTGTTGTCACCGACCCTCTCCCAGATACGCCTTATAACAGTGGCATGGGAAAGCCTCACGCCCATGTAGTCGTTCCTCAAATCAGCATGGGCGTCGACATGTATGATGCAAAGGTCGGGAAATTCTCTGAGCACCGCTTCAACCGCCGGCAGCGTGACAAGGTGCTCGCCTCCGAGCATTATGAACTTCTTGCGGTCTGCAAGTATCATGGCGGCGCAGTCCCTGATATCCTTAAGGACCTGTTGCGTGTCACCGGACGGGAGATCCAGGTCGCCCATGTCATGCCCTTTTACTTCTGTCAAGTCCTTGTCCTGATAGGGACTGTATGTTTCAATTCCCCAGGAATCGCTGCGGACGGCGGAGGGACCGAAACGGGAGCCGGGACGGAATGAAACGGTTCCGTCAAACGGGGCGCCGAATACTACGATTGCGGCCTCTTCATATGGGCATCCGAAGCCTAGGATTCCTGAATCCCGGATTGATTTCATCGCCGTGCTTCCTCCTGTCTGCCAGATTCAATTATCTTCCATCCTAATCAATCCCTGAGAGGCTGTCAACGTCCGTCCGGCAATACGGAAATTGCACGCTGCCTGCCCGTCATACAGAACGGCCTTCCGGGGTTCATGGCAAAGACCGGGAGTTTTCCGGTATAACATGCCGGGAATATTCCGGATAACCAAATATCCGGTTCTTGCCGTGGGATTAAGAATGGGGTAAAGTATTTGTGAGCTTATTATTCAACGATGAAAGTGCAGGTGCAGGGAATGAGTCAGGCTGATCTGATTTTCATAAACATGTGCAAGGACATCCTTGAAAACGGGTATTCGGATGAGGGGTACGACGTAAGGCCCAGATGGCCGGACGGTACGCCGGCCCATACCATCAAGAAGTTCGGCGTGGTCAACCGGTATGACCTTTCGGCCGAATTTCCCATTCTTACATTAAGACCGACGAATCTCAGAAACGCGATTGACGAAATCCTCTGGATATGGCAGAAAAAATCAAACAATATCAAGGACTTGCACAGCCATATCTGGGATGCCTGGGCGGATGAAAACGGCTCCATCGGGAAGGCTTACGGCTATCAGCTGCGGGTCAGGCACCGGTATAAGGAAGGTGAGTTCGACCAGGTGGACAGGGTCCTGTATGATCTGAAGCATAATCCGTACAGCAGGCGTATCATAGTGAACATGTACAATCATGCGGACCTTATTGACATGAACCTTTACCCCTGCGCATACAGCGTTACATTCAACGTAACGGGCAGAAAACTCAATGCCATCCTTAACCAGCGTTCCCAGGACGTTCTTGTTGCAAACAACTGGAATGTGGTACAGTATGCCGTGCTGGTACACATGTTTGCCCAGGTGAGCGGGCTGGAACCGGGCGAACTGGTGCATGTCATCGCAGATGCCCATATATATGACAGGCACATTCCCCTGGTGAAGGAACTGATAAGCAGGGAGCCGCATCCGGCGCCGAAATTCATCATGAATCCCGATGTAAAGGACTTCTATGAATTCAAGGTTTCGGATTTCAGGCTTGAGAATTATGTAACAGGTCCCCAGATAAAGAACATACCCGTTGCAATATGATGAATTTTCAGGAGGACTGCCGATGGAACACCGCTTCAGGGATGACCTTATCCTCATCGCCGCTGCAGACAGGAACTGGGGAATTGGATACAAAAACAGGCTTCTCAAAAGAATTCCGGAGGATATGCAGCGCTTTTCGCAGCTGACGCGCGGCAACATGGTCGTGGTGGGAAGAAAGACGCTTGAATCCTTCAAGGACTCAAAACCCCTTCCGGACAGGATTAATGTTGTGCTGACACATAACAGTGATTACAGGTGCCCGGACGCCGTCGTCGTTCACAGCCTTGATGAACTTATGTCGGAAGCGGCGGGCTTTCCCGGGAAGGTTTACGTATGCGGAGGCGAATCGGTTTACAGGCTTCTTCTTGATTACTGTTCCGTTGCACTCATAACAAGAATTGATGCTGAGTTTGAAGCAGACACACACCTTCCGGACCTTGACAGAGACAACCGATGGACAAGGGATGAGACCGGGCCGTGGCAGCAAAGCAGGGCGGGTGTGGCTTTCCGCTACGATACTTACGTAAGGCGGACAGGCATACCGAATAAGTGACGTGCAAGGCGGAGCACTTGACAGAGTCGGCCTAAATGGCTATATTCTTATATCATGGTGAATATCTGGCGATGACGAAGAGGAGTAGGCAATAACGCCCTTCAGAGAGGAAGCGCCGTGGCTGAAAGCGTTTCCGGGAATGTGTTGCCGAAGGTCGCTTCCGAGCTGGCGGCCGAACGGGAGCATTTATGATGAATGCTTCGGATAAGTAAGCCGCACCGCGTGGGAACCGTTAAATTCCCGAGAGGGCCTGTCGGTATCCGGTTTTGTTTAATGCCGGCGGGAACTTTGGTGGTACCGCGGAAACAACTTCCGTCCAAAGAACTGGACGGGAGTTTTTTTATGGTCAGGAAGGACAGCAACCGGCAGACATCCTGACGGGACGGCTTCCGAAAATTTTACGTTGGAGGATAATCCGTGCTTAAAGCAGCTGCAGTCATTCTAATCGTGCTCGGCGCCGCCGTAAATTACAGCGCGGGATATATTGTGAAATGCCTGTCACTTGACCGGCGCATTGATGCCGGTGAGGCAGGTGAGGAACTTTACGGCGAAGACCTTGAGAAATACAGGCATGTGAAGGCGCTGTCCCTGGTCAAGCTGGTTGGTTTTCTCATCCTGATTCCGGGGGCCGTGCTGGCCTTTATAGCTTTCCGATAACAAGGTGCGTGACTTGTTCGTACGCCAATATAAAAGTGAAAGGGTGGGAGTATGCGGACTGACGACATTCCAAAGACTTATGACCCCTCCAGTGTGGAGGATAAAATCTATCAGAGATGGCTGGAAAAGGATTACTTCCATGCAGAAGTCGATCCGGACAGGGAGCCTTTCTGTATAGTGATACCGCCGCCGAACATCACCGGACAGCTCCATATGGGGCACGCCCTCAACAATACCCTGCAGGACATACTCATCAGGTTCAGGAGAATGCAGGGCTATAATGCCATGTGGCTTCCGGGCACTGACCATGCCAGCATAGCAACGGAGGTCAAGATAGTTGAAAAACTGAGGGAAGAGGGTCTTTCAAAGGAAGATATAGGCCGCGGGGAGTTCCTGAAGAGAGCCTGGAAATGGAAGGAACAGTACGGCGGTCGCATTGTTGAACAGCTGAAGAAGCTGGGTAGCTCCTGTGACTGGAAACGCGAGCGCTTCACCATGGATGAGGGCCTTTCAAAGGCCGTTATTGAGGTATTCGTGAGGCTTTATGAGAAAGGACTCATATACAGGGGCGAGAGGATAATCAACTGGTGTCCCTGCTGCCGCACTTCGCTGTCGGATGCGGAAGTGGAGTATGAAGAGAAGGATGGCAGCTTCTGGCATATCAAATACCCCGTGATAGGTACTGATGAATGCCTTGTGGTAGCCACCACGCGGCCTGAGACCATGCTTGGCGACACCGCGGTGGCCGTTCATCCCGAAGATGAACGCTACAGGAAGTTTATTGGCAAGAAGGTGCTGCTTCCGCTGGTAAACCGTGAGATACCCGTCATTGCAGACGAGTACGTGGAGCGGGACTTTGGAACAGGCGTGGTCAAGATAACTCCCGCCCATGACCCCAATGACTTCGAGGTAGGCCTCAGGCATCACCTTGAGGTTATAAACGTCATGAACCCCGATGCCACCATTAATGAGAACGGCGGCAAATATGAGGGACTTGACAGGTATGAAGCAAGAAAGCAAATAGTCAGGGACCTGGAGGAACAGGGATTTCTTGTAAAGGTGGAACCACACCGTCACAACGTGGGTTCATGCTACCGCTGCCATACCGTTGTTGAACCGAGGGTGAGCCGCCAGTGGTTCGTAAAGATGAAACCTCTGGCAGAACCGGCAATCGAGGCCGTAAAAAGCGGAAAGATAAAGTTTGTGCCCGAGCATTTCGCCAAGATATATTTCAACTGGATGGAGAACATCCAGGACTGGTGCATTTCGAGACAGCTCTGGTGGGGTCACAGGATACCCGCATATTACTGTGATGACTGCGGACATATAACAGTTGCGCGCCAGGCTCCGGAAAAATGCCCGGAATGCGGTTCCACGAAGCTCCATCAGGATGAGGACGTGCTGGATACATGGTTCAGCTCGGCACTCTGGCCCTTCTCAACACTGGGATGGCCCGAAAAAACACCTGAACTGGAATACTTCTATCCGACCAACGTCCTTGTAACCGCCTATGACATCATCTTCTTCTGGGTAGCCAGGATGATTTTCTCAGGTCTTGAGCATATGGGCGAAGTTCCTTTCAGATACGTGCTTATCCACGGCCTGGTCCGTGACGCCCAGGGGAGGAAGATGTCCAAGTCGCTCGGTAACGGTATAGATCCTCTGGAGGTAATCGACAAGTACGGTACCGATGCATTAAGGTACGCCCTCACCGTCGGAACGTCTCCAGGAAACGACCTCAGGTTCTCTGCGGAGAAGCTGGAAGCAAGCCGCAATTTCGCCAACAAGGTATGGAATGCGTTCCGCTTCGTGATGATGAACTTCGATGATAATGCCGATTTCTCAAAGGTTGATTCAAAGAAGTTCACAACCGCGGACAAATGGATTCTGAGCAGAATAAACACCGTGGCCAGAGAGGTGACCGAGAACCTGGAGCGCTTTGAACTCGGTATTGCCCTGCAGAAGATTTACGATTTCATCTGGGATGAATTCTGCGACTGGTATATCGAGCTTGTGAAGCCGAGACTTTATGACCAGGAAGCTCCGGGACGCCTTGAAGCACTGTATGTGCTCAATGAGGTGCTTAAAAACTCCATGAAGCTCCTGCATCCGTTCATGCCTTTCATCACCGAGGAGATATACAGCCACCTCATCACGCCCGATGAGAGCATCATGATATCAAAATGGCCTGAATACAGAGAGGGTGTTCTGTATCCTGAAGAGGAGCGGACGATGAGGATAATCATGGACGCCATCCGCGGCATACGCAACAGAAGGCTGGAAATGAACGTTCCTGCATCCCGGAAGGCAAAGGCCATATTCGTGACATCAGATGAAGGACTTGCTGCAGCCGTAGAAAGGGAGGTCCCGACATTCAAGCGCCTTGCCGCTCTTTCCGATGTATCGCTCAGGAAGAACAGGGAAGGAATCGCAGAGGATGCCGTAACGGTTGTGGTGGAAGGGATGGAAGTCTTCCTGCCTCTCGAGGACCTTATTGATATTGAAAAGGAAATTGAAAGGCTTGAAAAGGAAAAGGCGAACCTTGAAGAGGAAATTGACCGCGTAGTGAGGAAGCTGAGCAATCAGGGATTTGTTTCAAAGGCTCCCAAGGCTGTTGTGGATGCCGAAAGGGAAAAGGAAGTCAAATACCGCGACATGTACCGGAGAGTCACCGAAAGACTTGCCACGCTGAAAAGAAAATAAATACTGCCGTGCCGCCCAGGGGCCGTTCCATGCCTGAGGGCGGCACTGATTTATATTTTGTTTCAACTTGTTTAAACTATGTTTGTCATGATTTCATAGCGGCCAAAAAAGTGCTATTATATATTCTGCCAGTTTTTGCACTCATTATGCAGGCACAAAAAGGGGGTGAAAGGATGTACGGCAGCAAAAGGGCAAGAATTCTGATAAGCCTTATGTCCACCATTTTTGTTGTTTTTGCAAGCTTCATGTTCTTCCAGAACCTTTCTTTGGGAGATGCCGACGAAGGTCCTGAAATAGTTGACGATAACGGCGATGCTGTCGAAACCCCCGAACCTGCTGTTGAAACCGAAGTGCCGGAGGAAACCGATGAAGCCAATGAACTAAAACTGACTGACAATCAGAAATACTACCGGCAGCTGGTCTCACCGAACAGCATCAATGTGATGATAACGGCGTCGGACGTGGTGGGCTGGAATTTTGACACTATTCTGATTTTGAGCATCGACAGGACCGACAAATCTGTGAAGATGATAAACCTGCCGCGGGACATATATATCGATTACAGAGATTATGTGATTGAAGAGCTTCAGGCAAAGAAGCCCGCATATCTTAAGGAAAAAGGAATTTTCAAAATCAATGCGGCACCTTCAATAGGCAATGCCATTGGATACAAGAAGAATGTGGGCAGGTTCAAAAGGCCGTATATAGATTTTCTCTGCGATATCATCGAAGAGGTGTTCTCCATCCATATCGATGATTATGCCTATGTCAAGCCTGCCGGTGTGAGAAACATCGTGGACTATTTCGGAGGCGTGTATATCAATGTTCCTAACCTTATGAACTACAGCGATCCCCAGCAGAACCTGGACATTTATATTGAACCGGGCTACCAGCTTCTGAACGGAAAGAAGGCCGAGGAATTTCTAAGATACAGACAGGGGTGGGATGAAAACGGCAACTGGGTAAGTTACGGCGATGTGTACAGGAAGAAGAACCAGGTAGCCTTTGTGCAGGCATTCATCAAACAAAAGGTTACTCTTGCCAATCTGGCGAAGATTACAACCATAGCTGAAGTAATACAGAAGAATGTGGTAACAAGCGTTACAGATCTTGAAACAGTGATATCTTACGGTGCACTGGCCGAGGAAGCGCTGCGTGACGAATACCGCATGGAAAGCATTGAAATCGAGTTCACCGAAAAAAGGATAAACGGTGTGGACTATGTCCTTATAAAGCAGGCGGAATAACCCGCCTGCATGTTTTATGACTGCCGTACCGCGTTCATGGCGTTGATGCGTGAAAAAACATTTGACAAGGACAATGGAACCGTGGTAAACTAGGATTCCGCCGCAAGGCCGGTCGAAAAAAGCTGTCAAAAAAGATTGAAATACTGGTTGACAGCGGGGCCGGAAGGTGGTACACTTAATAGCCGCCGGAAACATTGAATTCAAGCGCAAAAAACCTCGAAAAGGTGACTAAAGAAGCTCTTGACAAGAAGGAAAACCGGTGGTAAGATAAAAAAGCTGTCGCCGATGAGGCGGGATGCTGAAACGGAGACAGCGAGCCGCATGAAAGGGCGGCATGGACATTGAAAATTGAACAGTGTATGAGAGGACCCGTTAAGCGAAGTACATGGGCAGACGGTGTAGTCCATGTGCACTTTGAGTAACGAAGCCTGGAAAACAGGCAACAGTAATTGGAAGTTAGGATCGCGCGTACGGAGGTACGCGGGATACGCTCAAATAAATTTATTTGAGGGTTTGATCCTGGCTCAGGACGAACGCTGGCGGCGCGCCTAACACATGCAAGTCGAACGGGATCCATGCCAGGAAGTCTTCGGATGGAATGGTGTGGTGAGAGTGGCGGACGGGCGAGTAACGCGTGAGCAACCAACCCCGTACTGGGGGATAACGTCGGGAAACCGGCGCTAATACCGCATAAGATTACGGCGCCGCATGGTGCAGTAATTAAAGCTCCGGCGGTACGGGACGGGCTCGCGTCCGATTAGCTAGTTGGTGAGGTAACGGCTCACCAAGGCGACGATCGGTAGCCGGACTGAGAGGTTGGCCGGC
>ENA-OWPA01000131-OWPA01000131.1-bioreactor-metagenome-genome-assembly--contig:-NODE-131-length-140235-cov-8.658671_pt1 | contig 140235 bp, 151 predicted proteins | sample MGYA00238139_ERZ651803 | MGnify/ENA primary metagenome ERZ651803 (study PRJEB26909, sample SAMN07631231) | bioreactor metagenome | isolation source: Switchgrass digestor | place: USA: Dartmouth...
GCACTAAAGGAAATGAGAAAGCAAACTCCTGAAGAGTTTTTAACTATTACGATGCGTCGTATGATGATGCGCATAGCCCAAAAAACAGCTGCAAGTGTAGGTGCGAAAGCGCTGATTACGGGAGAAAGCCTAGGGCAAGTGGCAAGCCAAACTCTGGAGGCAATAGTTGCTACTAACGAAGTTGCTACAATTCCCATCTTTCGCCCACTTATAGGCTTTGATAAAATTGAGATAATGGAGCTTGCGAAAAAAATAGGTACATATGATATTTCAATAAGGCCATACGCCGATTGCTGTACTGTTTTTGTGCCAAGGCATCCCAAGACGCGTCCCAATCTTTCCGGAGTTCACGATGCAGAGAGCCTGCTTGACGTAGATAAGCTTACAGAAATGAGCCTTAAAGACATAGAAATTATAGATGTAAAGCCACAAGTTTAGCATAAAAATCAATGGCTGCTGCAAGACAAGGTTTAGTTTTGCAGCAGCTTTTTCATATATGCACATTTGGTTGTCTGTGTATATTAAGAAAACCAAAAGGATAATTTTAAAAATAATTTTTTATGAAAAAAAGGTTTTTTTAATTTTGTATAGAAATATAAAGATAGTTAATTAAGTTAAAAAAGTATAAGGTGATATACTTGAAAAAAGCACCAGGCAATAGCAAATATGTTAAAAAGTTAAACAGAATGGCTGTTATAAATCTAATAAAAAATCATGAACCCATATCCAGACAACAGTTGGCTGAAATCACAGGTCTAACGCCGCCTGCTATAAGCGGTATTATCCGGGAGCTGCTTGAGGCAGGGATTGTAAAAGAAGTGGGTTTAGATAAATCAACAGGTGGTCGAAGACCTATTAAGCTGTCTTTTAACCCTGATGCCGGATATGTTTTTGGTGTAGAAGTCACAAGGTTCGAAACTTTTGTAGGGACCTGTGACTTAAAAAATAATCCTACTGATTTTCGAACTATTAAAATTGATATGTCCGAGCCCAAAAAAGGTCTAAAAAAGCTAGCTGCTGTAGTTAAGGAGATTATGAATGAAGAGCAGTATAAAGAAAAGCCATTTTTGGGAGTTGGAGTAGCCTTTCCGGGGCTGCTATATGCTTTTGAGGGGAAAGTTAAACGATCTATAAATTTAGGTACCAGCTGGGACTTTTTTCCGGTTAAGCAAGTGTTGGAAAAGGAAATAGATATGCCGGTTTTTATAGAAAACAATTCTAAGGCATCAGCCCTTGCCGAGCGATGGTTTGGAGGAGCAACCGAATGCAGGGATTTAGTGTATGTAAATTTAGGTGAGGGAATTAGCGCTGGCGTTATTATAAATGATCGTATTTTACAAGGAGCTCAGGGACATGCGGGTGAAATTGGCCATATGTCTATTCAGAAAGACGGGCCATTGTGCAATTGTGGGAATCGAGGCTGTTTAGAAAGTGTGTGCGGCATTCCTGCAATAATGAGGAAGGTAAAAAACGAAATATCTATAATACCCGATAACGACCCTTTAAAGAAATTGTGGGCAGAAAAAGGCGAAATTTCAATTGAAGATATAATAAGTTCATCCCGAATAAAAAATTCATATTCCCATAACCTCTTAAAACAAGTTGCAGAATATATTGGAAAAGCTATAGCAAATGTTATAAACTTCTACAATCCTGAATGTGTATTTATCGGTGGGAAAATGGCTCCAGCAGCAAAATATTTTATCGATATCATAAAAACAGCTGTAAACACCCATGCGTTTCCTGAAATAGCACGTTCAACTGATATACAAATATCATCTCTACAGGAAAAAGCCGGAGTAATGGGTGCATGTGCTTTGGTTTTAAGGGATCTATTTAAACCAGATTCAGATATATTGGAAGATGTCCAGCAAGCTCTGAATTATGAGGAAGCGTAATTTGAGGAAAATATTTGCACCTTATTGGCAGTGACAAGTATATGTTTTTGCCAGACAAAGATAAAAAGTAAAAGGGAGGATGAATTATGAGTTATTTGTATCCCAACAAAAACGTAGAAGGCTATACCCAGATAGTAAAGGCAGGGAAAGACCTCAATTTTTGTGGTTTTGGCCTACTTAAACTAAAAGCCAATGAAACACATGAACTGAAGACGGAAGATGAAGAAGCAGTATTAGTCATTTTATCTGGGAAATGTCATGTAACCGTAAATGGGCAAAAGTTTACTGACCTAGGTGAAAGAAAAGATGTCTTTTCTGGCAACCCAACTTCGGTGTATATTCCAATTCACAGCTCATTTAAAGTAGAGGAAGCCCAAGGATTGGATCTTGAAGTTGCGGTAGTTTCAGCAAAAGCCGAAAAAAAATTTGAACCATTTGTAGTAAGGCCCGAGGAAGTAGTCTGCAACCATCGTGGTATTTTAAATTACCAGCGTGATGTAAGAGATATTATAGTGGACAACGCCGAAGGAAAAGTGCATCGCATTGTAGTAGGTGAAACCATATCTTATCCTGGTCAGTGGTCAAGCTATCCATCGCATAAACATGACAAGCACAATCCACCGTATGAAGCAAACCTAGAAGAAGTGTATTATTTTAAGGTCAAGCCTGAAGGCGGATTTGGGGTTCAAGTTATGTATAATGATGACTTAACACTCAGAGAGGCATATATGATAAAAGATGGCGATACAGTTATTCTTCCTGAAGGCTATCATCCTGTAGCAGCTGCTCCTGGATTTCAGGTGTATTACTTGTGGGTAATGGCCGGAGGCTATGGCAGAAAACTTATTCCCAATGATGATCCGAACCTTTTATGGCTCCACAATGTAGGGCCCTTATTAAAATAAAAAAAGGAGTGGTTTATGTGAAGTTAAATAAATACTTATTAAAAAGCGGTTATAGTTTTCCCGAAGATTTACAGGTACAATCTTTTCCCGAAAACCTGCCGGAACGAGTGATCCAATTTGGGGAGGGCAATTTCTTAAGGGCCTTTGTTGACTGGATGTTCCATCAAATGAATAAAAACAATTTGTTCAACGGCCGCGTAGTAGTAGTCCAGCCCATACCTCAAGGTCTTGTTGATAAATTAAATGAACAAGACGGTTTGTATACTTTATTGCTAAGAGGCTTAAAAGATGGAAAGCCAACTGAAATAAAAGAAATTATAAGTTCTGTCAGCCGTGGAATAAATCCATATACCCAGTGGGAAGAGTATCTAAAATGTGCCGAAAATCCAGATATAGAATTTGTAATTTCTAATACTACAGAAGCCGGTATATCCTATGACAAGGACGATAGCCTTGATAAAAAACCACCAGTATCTTTCCCTGGAAAACTTACAGCGTATTTATATCACAGATTTAATCATTTTAACGGAGATCCTACCAAAGGAATGGTGATAATACCCTGTGAACTGATTGACAGAAACGGAGACAATTTGAAAAAAATCGTTTTACAACTGTCCGATGACTGGAATCTCCCTGAAGCATTCAAAGAATGGGTTAAAGAACACAACATATTCTTAAATACATTAGTTGATAGAGTAGTCACAGGCTATCCCAAAGATGAAATCGACGATATATTAGCATACTTAGGATATGAGGATAGTCTGGTGGATACGGGTGAACTTTTCCATCTGTGGGTTATAGAAGGGCCCAAAGAACTTTCGGAAAGATTACCCTTTACCAAAGTTGGCCTAAATGTATTGTGGACTGATGATATGACTCCCTATAGGACCCGAAAAGTTAGAATATTAAACGGTGCGCACACTTCATCGGTGCCGGCAGCCTTCTTATACGGTTTAGAAACTGTGGGCGAGATGATGGACCATGAAGTTTTGGGTAGATATGTGCGTCAGGTCATTTATGATGAGATAATTCCTTCCATAGACTTGGATAAAGCCATGTTGACCGAATTTGCAGACTCCGTAGTAGAAAGGTTTCAAAATCCATACATAAAGCACTATCTTCTGAGCATACTTCTCAACTCGTCATCTAAATTCAAAACCAGGGTGCTGCCATCAATCCTTGAATATAAGCAACTAAATGGTAAATTGCCCGAAAAGCTGACATTTTCTTTGGCGGCATTAATTGCCGTATACAAGGATGGTAAAGTTGAAGGCGCCCAAATGAAGGCTCGCAGGGAAAAAGGCGAATTTATCATGCAGGATGATGCTTGGGCTTTGGAATTCTTTGAAAAAACATGGCAGAGCTTTGATGGCAGTAAAGAAGCTTCTAAAAGAGTGGCTGAAGCTGTCCTTGCAAATACCAAAATGTGGGGCCAAAACTTAAATGAAGTTGAAGGCCTTTCGGACAAAGTAGCCGATTACCTGTATCAAATTACCAATGATGGCATAAAATCCACCATTGAAAAGCTAGTATAAAATTATAACAGACCCGGGAGGGGTTTTTATGGCTATATTAAGGATTAATGAAAAGGATAATGTGGCTGTAGCTCTCGACACAATAAACGAGGGTGAAATAGTTTCTGCTGATTCTTTTTCAATTAGAGCCTTAGAAAAAATCGAAAAGGGACACAAAATTGCCTTATGTGATATTAAACAGGGTGAAAATATAATAAAATACGGTTTCCCCATTGGCCATGCGACTGCTGATATTAAGGCAGGCCAATGGGTTCATTCCCATAATGTTAAAACAAATTTAGGTGAGATAATAAGTTATGAATACAAACCTCATCTGTCTAATGCAAAAAAGGTTGAAACAAGTCTTACTTTTAAAGGGTTTATTCGTGAAGACGGCCGAGTTGGAGTAAGAAACGAAATATGGATTATTCCAACAGTAAGCTGTGTAAATAGAAATGCCAATATTATAGCTCAAATTGCTGCGAAAAAGTTTGCCGGTGTAAAAAACATAGAGGGCATATATGAATTTACCCATCCTTACGGTTGTTCACAACTAGGTCAGGATCATAAAAACACTCAAACCATTTTGGCAAATTTGGTCAATCACCCAAATGCAGGAGGAGTCTTAGTTTTAGGTCTAGGCTGTGAAAACAACAACATTGATGAATTTAAAAAGGTTTTAGGCCAGTACAATCCTGACAGAGTAAAGTTTTTAGTAGCTCAGGAAGTAGATGATGAAATCCAGGCAGGAGTAGAACTGGTAGGAGAATTGGTAGAGTATGCATCACAGTTTGAAAGAAAAGATTGTCATATATCAGAACTAGTAGTAGGGCTTAAATGCGGCGGGTCAGATGGATTTTCCGGTATAACCGCAAATCCTCTAGTAGGGTCCTTTTCCGACCGACTGATTTCTTACGGAGGGAGCACTATTTTGACTGAAGTGCCTGAAATGTTTGGGGCCGAAACTATTCTCATGAATCGTGCTGTAGACCGACAAGTGTTCGAAAAAACTGTAAAACTCATAAATGATTTTAAAGAATATTTTATGAGTTACAATCAGCCAATTTATGAAAATCCATCACCGGGGAACAAAAAAGGTGGTATAACGACACTAGAAGAAAAATCCCTAGGCTGTACTCAAAAGGGCGGAACAAGTGACGTGGTAGATGTGCTCAATTACGGCGATGTAGTTAAAAAGAAAGGCCTGAGTTTATTAAACGGACCGGGCAATGATATGGTAGCAGCAACGGCTTTAGCTGCTGCAGGTTGCCACATTATTTTGTTTACTACAGGCCGCGGCACGCCACTGGGAACTGCAGTACCTACAATAAAAATCTCTACAAACAGTGACCTTTATAACAGGAAACCTAACTGGATAGACTTTGATGCTGGCAGGCTTCTTTCCGGTGAGACTATGGAAAAGCTTACATCTGACCTGATAGATTACGTCATAAATGTTGCTTCGGGTCAAAAATGCAAAGCCGAGGAGATGGGCTTTAGAGAGATTACCATCTTCAAAGATGGCGTGACACTGTAAGTTTTTATAAAGCTTTATATAAAAATTACCCTAACGCTAACTCACAGTTAACGGCAGGGTATTTTTTCTGTCAAAACCTTATGCGCCATTCACCCTTCAAAATACGCCAATTAAACCGACAAATAGGCCATTTAAATAGTTGTGGCAGGAAATTTAGTAAAGGGGTAGAATAATGGAAATATAGACAAATAAATATCAATTATGAAAGGAGGAAGAAATTATGTTTAAGAATATACGTACATATTTTCTAACCTCCCTAGCTTCCTTTATAACTGCTATAGCCTTTATAGGAGTAAGCCCCCAAAGCATATGGATATTTTATGAACCTGATATCCCCGAAGCATTAAAGTAAGTGCTGCATCAATGTAGCATCAACCGGCTTTTTAATAAGCCGGTTGATGCCCCCCTTTTTCTTTTTATGGGAGGAAATAAGATGTTCCCTATTCCATGGTATGTGGCATTATTTGAATCTATTCCTGAAGGATTTTTGATTATATTTCTTTCTCTAAAGTTAATGAATAAAGAAAAAATTATTTACTCAAAGATTATTTTGATGTCCATCATTTACGGTCTTATTACATATGTCATAAGAACAGTAATCGCTCATATGTACAATACTATCCCTCCCTACCTGCACACCATATTGCTTATGATTACATTTGCCTTATTGATGAAGTATATTTATAAAACGGATTTTTTATTTGCTATCATATCAATATTTATAGTATCAGCTATTTTCGGCCTTGTTCAGTACATATTTGTTTTAAGTCTTATACAAATTATAAAAATAGATTATGAAATGTTAAGTGAGTTTCCGTGGTTAAATATAATCTTTTTTATACCAGTAGCAGCTATAACGTACTGCATTGTTAATTTTTTCAGTAAAAATGTAGGTGTTAAAAATATGAACAAAGGAAGTGTTATTGCCCTATTTGCTGTAGTATTTCAATTAATGACTATACTAATGTTAAACCAAATATTATTTTCATCAAACGTAGAAGCATATCATAGGAAACTGCCGCTTATAATATTGGCTTTATCTGTAGTTGCACTGGTTTTCTACTTTTCACTAAAATACATTCAAACTTCCTCAAGAAAGGAAACAGAACTTGAATTAATAAAACAACATTTACGAAATATAGAAGAATTGATAACTACCCTGCGTGCCGAGAGGCATGAAAACATGAAACATATGCAGACCATTCAATCACTTGCCTATTTAGGTAAAAATGAAGAGCTGATGGAATACTTGAATAAAATAGTCGGTCATTATCGGTCAAATGTAAAACTTTTAAGATTAGGAGACATGGCATTAACGGCGCTGGTAAATGTTAAAATGGAAATGATGCAAAGAAATAAAATCAACTTTGAAGTAAAAATAAACGGTTTAGGAATATATAACACAAGACTTGATTCTGTGGAACTTACCACTGTTATTGGTAATATCCTTGATAATGCAATAGAAGCTGTCCTAGAAAGAGACAGCGAGAGGACCATATATCTTGAAGTAGATGAAAATGAAAAGTTCTATATAGTAAAAATAGCAAATAATGGCCCTCCCATAGAGACAACAGATTATAACAAAATATTCACCGCTGGTTATAGCACAAAGCATAAAGATGTAAGAGGCTTCGGCCTATATACAACAAAAAAGATAATGGATAAGTATAGCGGCATAATCGAAGTATCCTCAGATGAAAACACTACCAGCTTTACTTTATATATTCCAAGAAAGGGTGGAATCAATGCTACGGAAGCTTTCTCGAAAGCTGTCACTGATGCTAAAAGCACAGCCGGAATGTGAAGCATTCGATTCCGAAGTTATTGCATATGGTCTTGAAATAATACTAGGAAGTGCATTTAAATTTGTTTCAATAGTCGCAGTATCAATTGTGCTTGGAACCTTTCCTGAAACAATGTTAAGCCTTATTGTCTTTGCGAGCATACGCAACTTTGCTGGCGGAGCCCACTGTAAAACTTATTTTATGTGCTATATGACCGGCGTGCCATTGTTTGTCATAAACGGTGTATTAGCAAAAAATATAATATTGCCTAAAATCCCCTTGACTATAATTGGCGACATGATTTTAATAGCTGGGCTTTTTATCACAATGAAATGGGCTCCGGCGGGGACACAGAAAAAAGCCATTGCTGATATGGAAACAAGAAATAAAATGAAACTAATAACCATTGTGATTCTTGCAGCTGTCTTTTTACTCAATAATACCTTTTTCATACTTGATAGAATGAGCTACTTTCAAGCTGTTTTGTTAGGGGGTTTTGAAGCATTATTTTTCATAAGCCCTATGGGCTATAAACTTTTAAACTCTATATAATTATTTTTCCAGAAAGAAGGCTGTTTATGGCAAGTGTCTTAGTGTGTGAAGATGACGAGAATACCTTGGAGCTTATATGTTCTCTCTTAAAAGAAATTTCCCTGGTCGAGGAAGTCTATACTGCCCGCACAGGGGAAGAAGCGGAGGAAATCATTAAAAAAGAGTCTCCCCAAATACTGCTTTTAGATATAGAACTTCCCGGTATTAATGGAATAAATGTTGCAAAAACAGCCGTTTCTCTAAACCCCGATGTGTTCGTCATATTCATAACTGGATATTCAAGTTATGCTAGTGAATCTTTTGTGGTTCGTCCTTACGATTATATTCTAAAACCAATAGACTTTGAGAGGTTTCGGGAAACACTTAACTTAGCAACGACAAAGTGCGAAAATGATATTTTCAATAGCAAACTCAAGGTAGCTGGAAAGATTCCCATAAAGGATACTAATGGTATATTGTTCCTAAATCTTAACGATATTATTTTTGTAGAGCGAGTAGGAGAGAAAACCAGAATACATACGAAAAGGAAGGTTTACGAGTGCGCCGCTAATCTAAAAAATATAGAGGCATCTTTAAGCAGCAATTTTTATCGGACACATAAATCGTATATAGTGAACATGGAGAAGATTGAAAGGATAGAAAATCTTAGGGATACATTTGAGATATCCTTTTATGATTATCCCCAAAAAGCCTACATAAGTAAAGGCAAATATCGATTTTTAAAAGAAGAGTTCAAAACAACATAGCTTATATTTTGAGATGCCCCCAATAGGATATTTTCCCCAAAACCCAACAGATGTGCTCTCTTAGGGTTGACAAATAAATAATAAAAATTTGTCACCATAAGGGAGCACATTTTTGTCTAATAAAGTTGCAAATATAAAATAGAAAATAGTGTTCAATTGAAAAAATTATCTTATAGTGCTGCGCTGTATACCTTTAAAAATACGCCAGTTATACCGAACAATATGCTGGTTGTGGAAAGCCAGCAGGAAAACTTAAGAGACTGGTGAAATATAGAAAGTGATTGGAAACTTAAAACAAAATACCAGTGATAAAGGCAAACTTGTCGAAAGATAAGGGCGCAAAGCCATAGGGTCTAAAGTGCATCTGCACTATGATAGCCTGGCTGCCGCTTATGTAAATGCCCGCCTTCTTTGTGATATGCGTGCTTTTTTTGTCCTTTAAATTTGAAAACCACGGGGGAAGGGACTGATAATTTTTGAGGAAGAAAACAAAGCTAAAAGAACTTATACATAAAGCTCAAAGTGGTGATAAAGATGCTCTTAATCAGTTGATTGAGCGGTTTAAGCCCTTAATAAATAAATACGCTAATCGCCTAGGCAATGAAGATGTTAGCTCTGAAATTATAGAATGGTTAATAAATGCTACCATGAGCTATAAAGAAAAAGAGAGCTGTGTAAAAGAAGACTTTGAAAAGTTTGTCAATAATAATAATGATGTATAAAATGTGGTTTGGTTTAAAAAAAGGTTATAAAAAGTTTATGTGTTGTCTCTATATATAGTAAAGGATAGTAAATGAATCTATGAAAAGGAGGGTGGTGAAATGCCAAACTACTTATCAGAATATTCGAACTACGACAACGAAGAAGCGAGAATAGCATCATGGTATATAACAGGAATTAAACGCAAGGCATGGAGTATAGCAAAAAAACAGCAAAACTTGAAGCGGCGAGAGATGTTGATACTGAATAAAGCTATTTATGATATGGAAGGGAATTCTGTGGAAATGATTGATATCGTTGCGGACTGTGACAACATGGAATCAAAGATAGAAGACAAGATAAATATTGAGCAAGTTTTATCGAAATTAACATCAAAACAGCAACAAGTAATAAAAATGATATTTTTCCAAGAGCTAACCGAAAAAGGAGCTGCAGAAAAATTGGGTGTTTCACAGCCGGCAGCTCACAAGATAAAAAACCGAGCGTTAAAAAAAATGAAAACGTACATGATGCGATATATAAGCTGAAAATACGATGGAATATTTCTATCAACTTTTATATTTAAGAAAATGTTTCAAAGTTTAGCTGGATAAGTTTAAAGGGGGAATGGAAATGAAAGATCAGTTTACTTACATTTCCCTAGGAACATTAACCGGTGCTGTTACGGCAACAATACTTGTTGTGGAATTTATTAAAGAAATTAAATATTTTAAACCGCTACCTACCAAATGGCTCGTATTTATGATATCTGTAGTGATTGTTATTTTTACAAGCATTGCAAGAGGTGAATTTAGAGTAATAAATTTGCCACTATACTTTTTGAACGGATTATTGGTAACCACATCAGCTATGGGAAGTTGGAGAGTAATAAATGACAGCATGGGAAGCATTAAAGCAAAAAGCATGAAAGAAAATAATTAGGAGAATAAATGAAAAAGATTTTGCAGGAGGTTATTAAAATGACCTCCTGCTGCCATTCACCTCTTAAAATACGCTAGTTACACCGCGAATTACGCCGGTTGCGGAGCATCAAGCAGGAAATGAGTTGTATAATGGTTAATGTTAAATATTAAGAAGATTTTAATACCCCTGGCTACTATGGTAATAAATTATTGCCCACTTCTTTCTTCACTAGCGGGCATTCTGTACACAAAAGAATGGGAGATGAGGCGGTATGGTAACTAGAGACAATCTGACTCCACATGAGACAAGCTTTATTAGTTGGTTAGAAACAACCTTAAAATATGCTGCTTTGCATCTTATAGAAAAATAAAAGAAAGGAGTAACATATTATGATAAAAATCTATTGGGACAGACTTAATTTTGTTCTGGTGACTATTTTTTTAGTTTTCGTCATCGTTACTTCAGCGTATGGTGCGAATGTTGAACTTCAAAATGGAAGTGAAACCAGTAAAATAAAGTTAACCGAAAATCAAAAAAATATTTTAAAAGCCTATGGACTTTCGGAAGATGAAATAGCTAATATTGATTTGCAAACTATTCGAGACACTCTAAGAAATGGGACTATAGTTGATAGTTCTTGGTTTGGTGATGAACCAAAATATGGTACTAACGATATTCCGAGTCATTTGGAAAAAATAATAGCAAGTAAAAATCTATCGGATCGGCAAATGAAAGGACTTCGGCAGAGAGGATATACATACGAAGAAATAGCTGAAATGGATAATAAAACAATAGAATCGATTGTGGGTTCTGTTTCTTTACTAAGTGCATCTAACGCTAACCCCCCTGAAGGGTACCAATACGTTGCAGAAGTGCCTGATGGCGGCGGAACAAATGAATATTTTCATCCAGATGTGTCAGTAACTACAAATCAACTCAATTGGTATGTAAGTGCTTCAAAAGAATTTACAAAACATATTTATAACATGTCCTCTAATCCACCAATAGGAAATGGTATCATTTAAAAATCATATAAATTTTTTGTATATTTCACGCTTTGCATAGTTTTTTATATAAAAAAGAAAGAGGTTATGATGTAATGAAGAGAATAATACTTGCGGTAACACTGTTGCTTTTGGTTCTTTTTTGTGGCTGTTCTGTAAAACAGCAACAAATGCAAGATATTGACAGTAATATAAATCAACTGGATGGTACTATTTCAGCTTTAGAGGAGTACGGTTTAAAGAAGCTAACATTTCCTGATATTAAAGGATTCCGCCTTCATGATATATATTGGGTAAATGATGATTCGATTTTAGTTATCTTAAACGATAGAACGTCAAAGAATCGAGCTGATTTTACCAAGCGTGTATACTACACCACCCTTACTGATATTAAACCTCAATTGGTTTATGAAGGGCCTTTTTTGGGGAATGAAAATCTCAAACGATTAAAAAATGGTGATTTACTTCTTTCAGGAACTGATAAAGCATTGCGAATTGAAACACAGACGTTTACAGTTATTGAAACCATTCAATTTCCGGAAGGAAGTTTTGAGGCTGATATCTCATACGATGGAAAAAAGATAGCATATGTAAATGATAAAGGACTTTTTGTTGATACTATTCCATCTTCAAAACCAATTTTACTTTTTGAGCGGATAGATTCAGAGAAAGAGAAAAAAGCCCCCACAGAGCCTAAATGGTCTGAGGACGGACAAATTTTATGTTATGCTGTGATTGGCAATGAGCCTTTTAAATATGTATTTGTTACACCTGATGGCAAACAAATTTTTGAATATGCCATTGAAGCACACGGATTTGGGTGGTGGTTTGGCGATGATCAAAAGTTTGTTTCTGTAAGTTTAGGTGAGAATTTTGGCATGACTCCCTTACTAGCAGTCATTGATGTTAATAACAAAGCTGTATATGAAACAGAAAAAGATGGGATTATTTCTATACGCTGTCAGCCATATAGAAACCACGTTTTGTACTTACAGTCAAAAATGGATAAACTGGAAGAATTAGGTCATCTTACTGAGCGCTTAATTCTTTTTGATACAGCTATGGAAGAGGAAAAAATAATCACACCGGACTTTAAATATATTTTTAGCTATGAATTATCGCCATCGGGGAAAATAGCACTGATTGGTAATTATGACAATCCTGAAAACGAATACAATATATATTTAATTGAGCATGCACATTCTTTTGAAAAACAGTAAATTACTGCCATTTGTAATTAACGTTTATTTTATGGATAAAATTGATTCGCCATTAACTATTACCTTTTAAAATACGCTAGTTGCATTGCGAAACATGCCAGTTGGGCAGAGCTGGCAGGAAATGAAATGTGTAATGGTTAATGTTAAATATTAAGAAGATTTTAATACATCGCTTCCAAAAAACATATGTAAGAAAGGCAAACTTATCAATAGATAATGTCGCAAAGCTATAGGGTTTAATGCTTCTGCCCTATAATAGTCTGGCTACTATGGTAATAAATTATGCCCACTTCTTTCTTCACTAGCGGGCATTTTGTACACAAAAAAACGGGGAGATGAGGCGGTATGGTAACTAGAGATAAGCTGACTCCACATGAGACAAGCTTTATTAGTTGGTTAGAAACAACCTTAAAATATGCTGCTTTGCATCTTTCCATAAAACACCATAAACAACGTGAGAAAGAGCTTTTGATATTAAACGCTGGTGTATGAAACTCAGCGAGGCAACCTTCAGGCCAAAACGAAGCTAATTTTAAAGATATCCCCATTGATAAAAAAGTATAGTTACAGCCTTGGGTATAATTTCGATGAAGGTATTCAGGATTTAACATGCTATATAATTGAGGCCATTATGAGATATAAGCCAAAAATATAAAAATTTTTTTGAGGGGGTGACAATTTGACTGTTTATTGTCCCTTATATATTAGAGGGGAAATTAATGTGAAAGAGGGTGATTCCGTTGTGCAATTTTGTTTTAAATAATCTTCTTAATACTTTGAATAAATGAAAGGAGAATCACATTGAAAAAGCTTATTACAATTACTACTTTAATTTGTTTATCATTAGGTGTTTTTGCTTTTACAGCTCAAGCGGAACATATGAATACTTCACAAGGAGATTTGATACCAATAGAAGAATATATTAAAATGTATTCGGAAAACGATCCGAAAGTTATTAAGATTAGTGAACATGAGTATATCTTGGATAAATCTATAACGAACACGGATTTTACAAGATTAGAAGTCTCACCTGGTTCACGAATATATTTTTTGAAAAAAGACGCAAATCAATTAGCTGGCCATGAATGCAATCGAATATGATAGAGAAAAGGAAAATATACGAGATCACTCGGCAAGATATCATGATGCTTATGTAGCTGGCATACTTACGAGCTGTGGCACTTCTACTAGAGCTGGATTAGATTATAAAGGAGACTATGACTATGTAGAGAATTACATCAATTGGTATACTGATTAAAGATAATGATTTATGGGGCTTATTTTTCAAGCCCCAGGTATTGTTTATTTTGACGTTAACATAAATTACAATTATGGGAGAAAAGGATATGAGAAAGAAATTATCTGTGCTACTATTATTTATTTTTTTTACTATAAACATTACATCATGTTATAGTAATAATAATACATGGGTAAAAAATACCATACAAAAAATATATGCCTCTCAAAACAATGATGGCGGATATAAGGAATCTTTCTTTGTTCAAAATAGAGAATTATCTTCTACATATTATTTTTTAGAAATATGTAGCTTAATGGATTTTCCGCTAGATAATGATTTTAAGGAAAAGACCCAAAATTGGATTTTATCAACTCAGAATGAAGACGGATATTTTGGCGATGAACAACAATATGGCAGACAAATTCAAAACACTTACTTTGCTGTTTTAAGTTTGAAAAAGATTGGTTATAAATTTGATGAAAAACAGATTCAAGAAATAACAAGTCATTTTGAGCAATTAAAAAAAACTAATAAGCTGTATTATGAGCTTAGCCCTGAAAAAGAGCCTTTTCTAAACTATTTTGTTCTAGAGAGTGCTAAAGCCTTAAAGAGTGAGGAAAAGTTTAAGGATGTTAATACGGCATTTAAAAATATGTGTACCCAATCAACCAGCATTGATCCTTTAACAAAATTATTCTTTCTAAACTATTTTAAAGAATCTATAGAGATAGATGAAGAATTACATCAACAAATCATAAATGAGATGAAACAAAATAAATATTCTTTTATTCAGGAATTATGGTTCCTAAGTTTTCTTGAAGATGATAATTTAAATAAAAATATTAAATCAACTCTTTTGAAATACTTCAATTTAGATGGCGGTTTTTCTGCTATGATAGAAAATTCTTCCTCAGATCGCGAAACATTTTATGCTTTACAAACATTAAAAAGGTTAAATTATAAAATGCCTGTCCTAAGAAAAAACATGATAAAAAATTTTGTTTTTGCTCATATGAATGCTCAAGGAGGGTTTAATAAACCGTTTACTAGTCCGTCTACCCCACAAGCTACATATAAGAGCCTTAATATACTGACGAAATTAGGTTATGAAGTAAACAATCGTGATAATGTAGAAACTTACTTGAAACGCAATCTTCAAGCACTAATGCAAAGTTCAGATTATCACCCCTTAGTAATGTTAAACACCTTGAAAGCTCTACAACTGCTTAACAAAGATGAGAATCTAATATCTACTGTAAAAGAATTAGATCAGAAGTTGTACAAAGAGTTTATTAATAATACCTATCAGAACCTTGAGGAAAAACTGAGTCATAGTTTTGAACTAGTGTTGTACGATATATCATATTACGTTGACATTCTATTAATGTTAGGCGAAAATATCCCAGATAATTTAAAGCAAAAATTATATAACAACTGCGAAGAAATTATTGAAAAATACATGAAATCGAATACGATAGCTTCTATAGTTTACATATATTATTCGGTAAGACTGCTGGACAACATTAACGTCATTAGCCGTTACAATACACAAATTGATTCCTTGGCCAAAAAAATATTGAATCAGGAATTAAATAGAGAAGATAAAGGGGATCTTTTAATTTGTTATTATGCAATGATGATCCAGAGATATAATCATGTACTAGATGAACCAATATTATGCTCTAATGAATATCTAAATCAATTCAAATCGGATTTAGGTGGAATCATACAAAACATTGACAATCCACCATCGCTATCAATGACTGAAAAGTACATTCAAATGACTTCGTTTATTGACAACTACAGGATGAAGTCTTCAACTAGTTCTATCGAAGGATATGGTGACAATACAATGAATGTTTCAATATCTGATTATAAGTTAAGATATTTTGACGATTACAACATCATCCTGCTTAAATTATATAATGCTGAACATAGCAAATGGAATAAATATTATATTACCGACAGAAAAACAAATATCCCTGGTAAGATCAAGATTTCAAATGAAGAAATATATGATGACATTGTTGTATTCCAAATCCCCAAAGGGCTTGAAAAATCAAGGCTTTTCTTCTATTTTTCGGAAAACGGATACACTGAAGTTCCTTTTTAAAAGCCGAAATATATTAATAACCATAGCAAATGCATCTTTTATAGATGCATTCGTTGCGATTTTAAGAGAGACGTCAGTAGCGGAACATCAAATAAAATGGTGGTTGGAATGACAAGGAATTTTGCAATTCTTATGTTATTGTCATAAAGAGTTCATACAAAAGCTCTGTGAAAATACTGATAAGTTTGCTGCCTACAATGAACGATATAGGGGTTTTTATCATATTGTGACTGTGTTTAATCCATGGTCAGAATTAAGGAATGCAGCAAGGAGTATACCTAAGTCGTTTATAGAGTAAGCTAAAAAGAATAATAGGCAAGATTTCTGCACGATACAATGATATAATAAACATAAAACAAGACAGAGGGATACATATGAAAACATTGCTTGTAGGAATAAATGCAAAATATATCCATACAAATCTTGCCATAAGAAATATTGCAGCATATTTAAAGGATGAAGATATAGATATCTATGAAGCTACTATAAATGACAATTTGGACGGGATTTTAGAAGACATTATGTCTTATGAGGCAGATGTCGTCGGGTTTTCCTGTTATTTATGGAATATTGAAGATGTGCTGTACATCTCTGAAAACATAAAGAAGATAAAGCCCAAGACAGTAATTGTCTTGGGCGGACCGGAAGTTTCATATGAATCAGAAGACTTGCTAAAAGAAATGCCATATATAGACTATGTAATACTTGGGGAAGGGGAAGAGAGGTTTGGCAGACTCCTGAGAGTGCTTAGAGGAAATGAGGCTATAGAATCTGTAGATGGAATAGTCTATAGAAAGAATAGAAACATCATGGTAAATCCACCGAAAGGGTATGTAGATTTAAATCGTATACCTTTTTCTTATGTTGATGAAGACTTAGAACATAAATTGGTGTATTATGAAACATCCAGAGGATGTTATTTTAGGTGTGCCTTTTGCTTGTCTTCACTGGAAACAGATGTCAGATTTGCTGATATAGAAAAGGTGAAGCAGGATTTCCTGCGCTTTACTCAAATGGGCGTTAAAGTGGTAAAACTAGTTGACCGCTCTTTTAACTGTGATCTGGAAAGAGCCCTTAGAATGCTTGAAGTCATACGGGAACTGCCAGGCAGCACTGTTTTTCACTGCGAAATAAATCCTGAGCTGGTAAATGAAAATTTTATAAGAGGTTTGGAAGGCCTAAAAGACCGACTGCAATTTGAAATAGGCATTCAAAGCACAAATGTGAAAACTTTAAGAGAAATATCCAGAGCTCCTGATGTTAAAAAGGCCCTTGAAGGAATTAGACGGCTTAAGACAACCGGCATAAAACTTCATGTGGATTTGATTGCAGGTCTCCCTTACGAGAGTTTTGAAAGTTTCAGCCATTCCTTTGATGATGTCTATAACCTTTATCCGCAGGAGATTCAACTGGGATTTTTAAAGCTTTTAAAGGGGACAAGACTGAGAAGAGATGCCGATAAGTACGGTATTGTATATCGGTCAAAACCTCCTTATGAGATTTTGTATAACAATGATATAAGTTACGATGAGCTTTGTATACTGACAGGTATTGCTAAGCTATTGGACAAATATTACAATAGCGGCCGTTTTCAGCACTCTTTAACTTACCTTTGCAAAAACTTTCAGAGGCCTTTCGACTTGTACATGGCTTTTTATGATTTCTGTAAAAAAAGAGGATTTTTCAGGGTGCAGCATTCCTTAAAAGCCCAGTACGATATACTATTTACCTTTGCTCAAAGCCTTGAAATAGATACAGCTCTGTTTAATGATCTATTAAAATTTGATTTTATGCTTACAAGCAGTAAAACAGCTTTGCCGAACTGTATTAAACCTGTCGAAAATCGAGAATTTATAAACAGAGCCAAGGAATACGTGTACAACAAAAAATGGCTTGAAACAAATCTGCCTCAAGCCCTGGACTTATCAGGCCATAAGTTACACCAACAATTGACTTATGGACTTTTTAGATATGATGTTCCGCAAAGTACAGCTAAAAAAGAAAAAGGAATGGTCTTTTTACAAAAGGACGGCAATAATTACTATGCGGAATTTGAGCTTTAAGCAAGCATGACTCTATCATCAACGAATTTTTCTCCTTGAAGCTGCTCAAATTTATTTAATAGGCGAGGAATGGTCATAGTAGCCTTTTCCTCTCCTTTTATATCCATCACGATTCGGCCTTTGTGCATCATTATGAGCCTATTACCCATTTTTATGGCGTGTTCTAAATTGTGAGTCACCATGATTGTGGTGATTTTGTTTTTGTGCACTATTTCTTCAGTGAGGCTGTTTACCAAAATTGCTGTCTTTGGATCCAATGCAGCTGTGTGCTCATCTAGAAGCAATAATTTTGGTTTTTTCATAGTGGCCATAATGAGGGTCAACGCCTGCCGCTGACCGCCTGAAAGCAATTTCACTTTGGTAGTAAGGCGATCTTCAAGGCCAAGGGGAAGGTTTTTAAGGTATTCTTTAAATATTTTTCTGCGGTTAAAATCCAGGCCCCATCGAAGGGACATATTATTGGGCCTTGCATATGCCATTGAAAGATTTTCTTCTATGGTCATTGAAGGAGCAGTTCCGAGCATAGGATCCTGAAAAACCCGTCCAATAAAAGCTGCCCGTTTGTGTTCAGGTAGATTAGTAATATCCTGGCCGTCTAGGATAATCCTGCCGCTGTCAATAGGGAATACTCCTGCAATAGCATTGAGCATTGTGGATTTACCGGCACCGTTGCTGCCTATTACCGTAATAAAATCCCCATCTTGTATTTCTAAAGACAAATCTGCTAACGCGTGATTTTCATTAGGTGTATTTCGATGAAAGATTTTGTGTATGTGTTCAAGAATTACCATAAGACTTACCTCCTTTCGCAGAAACCTTAAAAGTTTGTTTAAACCTCGGTGCCGTTAATGCAATAATGACCACAATTGCAGTAAGTAACTTTAAATCCGAAGCTTGAGCCAAACGGAAAGATAAAACTAAAGCGATGCTGAAGCGATATAAAAAGGAACCCAATAGCACTCCCAAAGTACTTATGAAAATAGTCTTTGAACCGAAGAGGGAGTCGCCGATGATTACCGAAGCCAGACCTGCCACTATGGTGCCTACTCCCATTCCTACATCTGCAAAGCCTTGATATTGAGCAACTAATGCACCCGACAGAGCAATAAAACCATTTGAGAGGATAAGCCCAATTACTTTGGCAAGGTCAGTATTTACTCCTTGACTTCGAATCATTTGAGGATTATCTCCAGTAGCTCTGAGGGCAAAACCTATTTGCGTCTTTAAAAAAGCATCAAGTAAAATTTTTATCAATAAAGCAAATACAATGAAAAACATGATATAAGTGTATTCTGTTGGAAATGAAGGCCATATTTTGCTAAAGAAATCACTGATTAAAGAATAAATCGTTGATTGATTTAGCAGCGGTGTATTGGGCTTTCCCATAATGCGAAGATTAATTGAGTACAGTGAAGTCATGGTTAAAATACCGGATAACAAATCACTAATTTGCGCTTTAGTATTTAAAAGACCTGTCATGGCGCCGGCCAAAGCACCTGCGATAAAAGCAACAAAAGTAGCAAAGAACGGGTTGTAGCCGCTTACTATGAGGGAAGCGGCTACAGCGGCTCCTAGAGGAAAACTTCCGTCTACAGTCAAATCCGCAAAGTTTAGTATCTTAAACGTTATATAAACGCCTAGAGCCATTACTCCGAATACCAAACCTTGTTCTGCAGATTTTAATAGCATTGGCACTAGTTCAAATATTGTTATGAATAAGTTTTGCAACATGTTAAGATCACACCTTAAGTTTTAATTATTTTTCTATGATTTCATCGGCCCTGTTAAGTACCGATTCGGGAATATTTAAATTTAAAATCTCTGCTGATTTTTTATTTATTATCAATTTTAAATCCTTAGAGCCCTCAATTGGAATATCTGCAGGGTTTTCGCCGTTTAATACTTTGGCTGCTACAAGTCCTGTCTGTTTTCCTAAAAGATAGTAATCTATTCCTAGGGCAGCTAAAGCACCGCCTTCCACATGACCGCTCTCAGCGCCGATAACGGGAATTTTGGCGTCATTGGCTACCTTAATTATTGCGCCCATAGCCGAAGCCACGGTATTGTCTGTGGGAGTGTAGATGGCATCTACCTTGCCCGCCAGGGATTGCATTGCCTGATTTACTTCACTGCTGTTTGCTACAGTGGCTTCGTGAACTTGTAGACCTAAAGCCTGAGCGGATTCTTTGGCGATGTTTACTTGAATTACTGAGTTTGGTTCTGCGGCATTGTATACAATGCCGATGTTTTTAGCTCCAGGTAGAATTTCCTTTATCAACTCTATCTGCTGTTTAACCGGATTCATATCTGTAGTACCGGTTACGTTAGTTCCCGGCTTTTCTAAACTTTTTGCAAGTCCTGCTTCCACAGGATCGGTGACAGCAGTGATTAATATGGGAATATCTTTGGTGGCGTTGGCTGCTGACTGAGCTGAAGGCGTAGCAATCGCCAAGATCAAATCTACATTTTCCCTGACAAGGTTATTTGCGATTGTCTGGGTGGTAGGGAAGTCAGCCTGAGCATTTTCCAATATTATTTCCATATTTTTTCCTTCCTCAAAGCCTGCTTCTTTTAATCCGTCAATAAAACCTTGGCGTGCTCCGTCTAATGCAGGATGTTCCACAAACTGGGATATACCGATTTTAAACACTTTTTCTGCATCTGCGGTCTCTTGTGGTGGTGCTTCAGTTTTGGAATTGTTATTTGCTGAACTGCCGCATCCAGCCAACATGAGTGTTAAAGCAACGATAATTGTTAATGTGACAATAAAATGTTTTTTCAATAAAAAAACCCCCTTCTTTTTGGTTAGCATGGGGAGAAAAAAGTACAACAAAAAAACACCTTTAGTAAGAGTGTTTTTCTCAAATACATCTCCTACCATACTACCGTTCTACAAAGTTTTTTTGATTTGCATTTGATTATATAGTCCAAAAAGCAAAAAGTCAATAGTATAATTTTTCTATAGATTATTTTTAGGCAAAGCTCTATGGCCTAACCCCACAACGACATCGTTAAAATTCAAAAAACCTATCCCAAAAAACATTGCCACTGTCAGATGTTCACCGCTGCGGGCAATTCCAATTTTGCCGCCTACATTAAAGCCCATAGCTTTTTGCAAAACTTGAGAAAGAGCTTCACGGGTTGCGCCTATCAAAGCCCCTTCTAATACGTGAACATTTTCCTTTATGATTCCTTCCCGCTTTGCTGCCACAAGGGCTCTTTCAATTATTTTTTCAATTGAATTTACCAAACTTCCTCCAAAGTCAACGGCGCAAACCTTTACATTCATTTCTCGAAAGGTTTGTTTTAGCTCAGCTTCTTCTGAACGGGTAGAAAGTGCCATTTTTAAGGCTATTTTGGCAACGTCGATACTTTCCAAGAGAACACCCCCGAAAACAAATTCACTTTGTCTTATTATACCATAGGATTGTGTTTAACGAGAAAAATTTTTTTATAATAATCTGCCGATAAGAAAAGAGGCTAAAAAACCTACCAGTACTCCTGCATTTTCTAAACGAGTCCCTAAGCTGTGGGCCTTGGGTATGAGTGAGGTGCCGGTCATAAATAATATCGAGCCCCCTGAAAAGGCCATTATCATCCCTAGCCAAACGTCGCTTAAATTCCTCAATAAATAATAACCGGTCAAGGCTGCAAAAGGATCTAAGAGTGCAATGATTATTGCCAGCACCATAGCAGACTTTGGGGTAAGGCCTGCCTCATCAACAAGGTCTTTTGTTGACGAGATCCCCTCCGGTACATTGTGAAGCAGAACAGATAGAGCGATTACTATTCCCAATCGACCTTCATCTGTGGCAAAACCTATTCCCATACTTAAAGTTTCGGGCAAGTCATCAAGGGCAGTTCCGATTATGGCTCCGGTGCCAGGTGCTACGTATCTTGACATCAGACCTTCAACTAAGTATAAAAAGGCACCGCCTAATACAAAGGCTATAGATGTGAAAACAGGCCCCGACAGCCTGTAAGCTTCATGCATAAGTGAATAAGAAAGTACAGATAACAATACCCCTGAGCCAAAAGCCAGCACAAAAGCTAAAACCTTATCAGGAATTTTCTTTGTACCTAAAAAACCGCCTAAAACGACGGCCAACCCTGATAAGGAACTGAAAAAAAATATTTTAAAAAAGGTATTCATAAATTATCACCCAAAAAAATTTAATGAGCTATATTACCACATGTCCTAATTGCAATAAGTACTTATATTCTGCAGCGGATAAAAATTTGTTGATTTGTCCATATTGTAAAAAGGACATGGGAGAAGATGAGAACCGAGAAAATGATACAAAAGAGCATTAAGCTAAGTCTAAATAATATATTGTCCCAAAATCAAAAAAACATTTCCGACTTAAAGCCGAAAATGTTTTGGGTATGAATAACATTACCTGGAGAGGTTTTTATAGTTTTTATCAATATCTAAAACATAGGAAGCAATGTTAAAAGAATGGTCTCCTACACGCTCTAAATTTGTCAGAAGGTCCAAAAATACAACTCCGGAACTGGGGTTGCATGATCCTTCATTTAGGCGTTTTATGTGATTTAAGCGGAGTTTCTCTTCCATCATGTCAATTTCTTCTTCATGTTTTACAATTTTCTCTGCGGAAGGCTTATCCCAATGCAGAAAAGAATAAACCGCCAAATCAAATGTCTCCTGTACTTTAGAAGACATCTCTGTCAATTCTTCGATAGCTATATTGCTAAAGGGCAGTTGATGTTCATTTTTATATTCTGCCAGTTCCAATATGTTTATAGCATGGTCTCCCACGCGCTCCATATCGTTTACTGTGCTAACTAAATCAGTTATAGAATTGTACTCGTCATCTGACAAGGGTGTTCGGGAAAGCATAGCCAGATATCGGGTGATTTCTCCTGCCAGGTCATTTATAACAGTTTCCTTTTCTTTTACCAATTTATCCCTTTGTTCGCTGTAATCGAGAAAAACATTTATGGAGTCCCGCAGGATTTCCAGTGACAAGTTGCCCATGCGGGCAATTTCTTTTTTAACCTGCGTAAAGGCGATAGATGGAGTTTCCAGAAGCCTATCGTCGATATATTTTAAGCCTCTCTCAATAATATCAGGTTGCCCCGGAATGAGAGTTGTAACGAGTTTTGCCAGCAAAAATGCAAAGGGAAGCTGTATGATGGTATTCGTTATATTAAAAAAGGTATGAGCATTTGCTATTTGCCTTACGGGATCGGAAGAAGCTAAAGTTACGATAATTTGAACCCAAGGAAGTATAAATAGGAAAATTATCGTACCTATGACGTTAAAAGTAAGATGAAACACGGCAGCGCGCCTGGCAGTAATGTTGGTGCCGATACTGGAAAGGAGGGCTGTGACACATGTTCCGATATTGTCACCAAATAGAATTGGCAGTGCTATTGATATATCTACAATTCCCTGACTTGCTAAAGCTTGCAGGATACCTATTGTGGCACTACTGCTTTGAACCAAACCGGTTGTTAGAAATCCAGCTAATACACCAAGCAGAGGTGTTTTGCTGAAATTGGCTACGAAGTTTACAAACTCAGGCATTTTCGCCAGTGGCTTTAATGCCGTTTCCATAGTCTGCATGCCAAAAAACAAAAGTCCAAATCCTAGAACAACTTGTCCAATGTATCGTTGAGTTTTATTTCTTCCAAAAGTGATAATTAATGTCCCGAGGCCTATGGCGGGTAGCGCGATATCAGTTAATTTAAAGGCAATCAGCTGTGCAGTCATGGTGGTACCAATATTGGCTCCCATGATAACGCCTATAGCCTGTGGAAGGTCCATAATGCCTGCATTTACCAAACCCACTACCATTACTGTAGTGGCACTGCTGCTTTGGATTATAGCTGTTACTACTGCACCTACCAAAACACCTATTAAGCGGTTTCGAGTTAGAAGTTCCAGAAGATATTTCAGTCGGTCACCTGCTGCTTTTTCAAGGCCTTCTCCCATTATTTTCATACCGTAAATAAAAAGTCCCAAACCGCCAAACAAGGTATATAATGAATTCAGCGACAAAGCTTTCACTCCTTACTAAGGATGATTAGTGCAATTTATGTTAAATAAATCCTTTTTATTTTACCATGACGGTAGTATCTAATGCAATTATTCAGGTTTTTTTACAATGTGTGTTTTAAAATTTTTGTGTAATAAGCAGTACGCCCAGGATAATAAAAGCTAAGCCGCCGCCTAAATGAATGTAATAAAGAGGTACAGATTTGGAAATAAGTGAGCCTAAATACACTCCAATAGCAGCGTTTAGGATAAGTGCTGATGCTGCTCCTAGAAAGACGCTGAAATACGACTCATTGTGAGCAGAAAGAAGCATTGTAGAGAGCTGTGTCTTATCTCCCAATTCTGCTAAAAAAACCAAAAAAAAAGTTGTAATAAATGTCTTCCAAATAAACAAAATCTAAAGCCCCCTCCGAAGAACCCTCTTTTTCTTTGAAGAGAACAATCCGATAACTTTTACATTTGAAGCTAAAAGGTCAAGAAGACTCGCGGCAAGAAACCCTATACCTGCACCGAAGAGAATGCTATAGACAAAGGCGTCACCCCGTTTTAAGGCAAGTTCGAGATTAAGACCTAGAGCTGCCGGTATTCCTAAGTAGTTTCTGACGCTGCCGAGATATTCCGTGTAATAAGGCACCCAAGCAATAAAGCTCCAGATAATTCCCCAAACAACTCCTTTTTGCTGTCTTAAGGTAAGCATTTTTATACACCTCCCGCTTCTATTTAATAGTATTCTAACGTTTTAAGTTATATTCAAAGCAAAAATATCCTTGATAAATTTTGTTTATATTCATATTGCGTTTTTTGGATGAATAAAATAAAACAGTCGTAAGTTTAGGGAGGTGGAGAAAATTAAACGCTTCTACCTCAGCAGAGAAACAATAACAAAACTCATATGTCTTATAATATTGGCAGCAATATTTTTGGCTCATAACCACACTTTTTTTCCAAGAGCAGTCAGCGTTTTTGCTGGCGCAGACCGACTAGTGCCAATATATAGAGTAGAGACCCAGGAAAAGAAAGTAGCCATATCCTTTGATGCGGCATGGGGTGCTGATATTACTCCAAAGCTTTTAGAAATATTAAAAAAACACAATATAAAAACCACTTTCTTTCTAGTTGAGTTTTGGATGGACAAAAATCCGGAAATGACTCGCCGAATTGCGGCAGAAGGCCATGAAATAGGGAATCACTCGGCTACACACCCTAATATGGGAAGTCTTTCAAAACAAGAGATAATTAAAGAAATTACAGTTACTCACAATAAAATAAAGGAACTTACAGGCCAAGAAGCCACATTGTTCAGACCGCCTTTTGGCGACTACAGCAACACCCTTATAACTACTTGTAATGAATTGGGCTACTACGTTATTCAATGGGATGTGGATTCTTTAGACTGGAAGGATTTAAGCGCCAGTGCTATTTATGACAGAGTTATCAATCAGATAAAACCTGGCTCCATAGTACTATTTCACAACAACGGAAAGCATACAGCAGAGGCGCTAGAGCCTATTATAAAAGAGCTTCATAGCCAGGGCTACAAAATCGTTCCCATTTCAGAGCTTTTAATAAAAGGGGAATATTACATAGATAAGGCAACAGGCGAGATGAGAAAAAAGTAGTAAACTAATTTTTATTTGCGGTGTGCAAGACGGTGCTCCGCATTTTTATTTTCAAAACAATCCAAGAAGCCTTAAGTTGACTGAAATGCCAGCAAAATCTATAATATCATTAGGCAAAGAGGAAAGGCGTTGACGATATTTCAGTTATAAATTGGGGGCTAAAAATTATGAAAGGAATAAGAATTTTGGTGGTAGATGATGAAAAACGCATAGTGGATTTAGTAAGGTTGTATTTGGAACGGGAAGGGTTTATAGTAGATGAAGCATATGACGGTGAGACGGCACTAGATATGATATCAAGCAAGTCTTACGACTTGATTATACTCGATTTAATGCTTCCGGTCATTGATGGCTGGACAGTCTGCAAAGAAATACGGAAAAAATACGACACTCCTGTCATGATGCTTACAGCCAGAGGTGAAGAATTTGACAAAGTTTTAGGATTTGAACTGGGTGCCGATGATTATGTGGTAAAGCCATTTAGCCCCAGAGAACTAACTGCAAGAGTAAAGGCCCTTTTAAGACGTACTGCAGCAAGAAATAATGATGAAGAAGCTGAAATTTTAGTTTTTCCTGAGCTTTCAATTGACCCAACTGCTAGAGTAGTGAAAGTTAATGATAAAGAAATTACACTTACCCCAAAAGAATTCGATCTGTTATATTTTTTAGCAAAAAACAAGGATAAAGTTTTCAATAGAGAAAAATTATTAGAAGAAGTTTGGGGATATGATTTTTTTGGTAGCCTAAGGACTGTAGATACCCATGTGAAACAACTCAGAGAAAAACTTGGCCGAAGCAAAGCTGCCTCATACATAAATACCATTTGGGGCGTTGGTTATAAATTTGAGGTGGAAGAGTGAATATAAAAAAGAGTATAATAACAAAATTGTGGCTTTATATGACTGTTTTGGCCATTGTTACACTTATGTTCTCAGGGCTTGTGCTTTCAAGTGTTTTTGAGGACTTTTATTTTAATTTGCGAAAAAACGAGATGATAAACGAAGGGCAGCAGTTGGTTGCTTTAATTTTAAGCGGAGCAAATCCAGAGGAACTTCTCGATATTAGTAAATTCATTAATGCCCATGCAGTTTTAATAGACAGACAGGGCCTTATTCAGGCAAGCTCTAATATTATAAAACTCAAAGGTATGGCTATAGGGGCTAAAGAATTGGCTGAAGTGTTAAAAGGCAATACAGTAGTGCATAAGGGGCATATTCCACAGTTTAATGCACCGATGCTAACAGTTGCATTGCCTATAAAGACCGAATTAGGTGTGGCAGGCGGCCTTATTTTATACTCACCCATGTCCACAATTGAAAATAGTATTTGGCACATAAGGCGTCTGATTTTACTGGCAGCGGCAATAACCGTAATGATTTCTACGGTACTGAGTTTTGTGTTGTCAAGGACAGTATCTAAACCTCTTGTACAAATGAAAAAAGCTGCAGAGAAAATGGCAAGAGGCGAATTTAATCACAAGGTTAGTGTGGATACAGATGATGAAATAGGCACATTAGCTAAAACCATGAACTATTTGTCAGATGCCTTAGAGGAAAATATTAATGCATTAAATCAGGAGAAACGGCAACTTCAAAATATACTTCTGAGCATGACTGATGGTGTTGTGACCTTTGACGAAGATGGTCAGATTATCATGGCAAATCCTCAGGCAGTTGAAATTATGTCAGATGCAGGTGATAGTGGCAGCTATCAATTTGATATTTTAAGACCCCTCCTAAAACAAATTAAAGATAATGGTGAATACATTAATCAAGAAATAAAATTAAAAGGAAAAATCATAAGCGTGAGAATGACTCCCCTTTTTGATGACAATAAAAAACTTTGGGGAATTTTAGCGGTACTTCAGGATATAACCAGGGAAAGGAAACTTGAGGATTTGCGTAGGGAATTTGTAGGCGATGTATCTCATGAACTGAGAACTCCCCTTACGTATCTGCAAGGATATACGGAAGCATTGCTTGATGGCATGGTACAAAATCAAGAAGAGCGCGATAAATACTTAAATATTATCCTCGAAGAAACATTGAGATTGCGCCGATTGGTTGATGAGCTTTTAGATCTTTCTAATATAGAATCTGGTCATTTAGATATAAGGAAAAACAATGTAGCTATTGAGTACATTATAGAAAAAGTTTCAAAAAAAGTGCAGCCTGTCTGCAATAACAAAGATTTAGAGCTAGTAGTCGAAATTCAAGAAGAGTTGCCTTTGATTGTGGCTGATGAAGACCGCATTGAGCAAGTCTTGATAAATCTAGTTGACAATGCTATAAGGTATTCTCCAGAAGGCAGTAAAGTGATAATTAAAGTTCGGCCTGCAAAGGAAGGTGTTATTGTATCAGTTAAAGATAGCGGTCCAGGTATACCGCAGGACGAGCTGCCTTTTATTTGGGAACGGTTTTATAAAGTAGACAAATCTCGTGAGCGAAAAAAAAGTGGCACTGGCCTAGGTCTTGCAATTGTTAAAAAAATTATAGAGCTGCACAATGGTCGTGTATGGGCTCAAAATTGTGATGAAGGTGGAACGGAATTTTCTTTCTACTTACCCAGTAAAGTATAAATAGCAAAAAGTCTCCCGACAGGGAGACTTTTATAATAACTAATTTTTCATAACTTCTTCCAAAGGATAATATGGCAGGTTGTGAGCTTCGGCTACGGCTTTATTAGTTATTTTGCCGTTCATGACATTTACGCCTTTTGCCAAAGCTTCATCATCTAATACAGCCTGTTTCCAGCCTTTCTTTGCCATTTCCAGTATATATGGCAGCGTAGCGTTTGTCAAAGCAAGGGTAGAGGTGCGTGGAACTGCGCCCGGTATATTTGATACGGCATAGTGAATAACGCCGTGTTTTACAAACACAGGATTTGCATGTGTAGTTGGCCGTTCGATAGTTTCTACACAGCCGCCTTGGTCGATTGCTACATCGACTATGACACTTCCAGGCTGCATTTTTTTGACCATTTCTTCAGTAATCAATTTAGGTGTTTTAGCACCAGGAATGAGTACTGCTCCTACAACAAGATCGGCATGTTTTAAAGCTTTAGAAAGGTTGTAACGATTAGAATATAAAGTTTCAATTCTGCCCATAAATATATCTTCAAGGTAGCGTAGCCTGTCTACATTAATATCAAGAACAGTTACACGGGCCCCAAGACCCATTGCTCTTCTGATGGCACCGGTTCCTACAGTGCCTGCCCCTACAATGACTACAGATGCTGGAGTTACACCGGGAACGCCCTCAAGTAAAATACCTTTGCCTCCACGAGTCTTTTCAAGGTAAATGGCACCTTCCTGAATAGCCATGCGACCAGCAACTTCGCTCATAGGTGTTAAGAGAGGAAGACTTTTATCATTCCGTTGAACCGTTTCGTAAGCTATAGCTGTTACACCGGATTCCATAAGGACTTTAGTCAAATTTATATCGGCAGCTAAATGGAGGTAGGCAAAATAGACTAAATCAGGCCTTAGATACTCGTATTCAGATTCGTGAGGCTCTTTAACTTTGACTATCATTTCGCTGTTTTTCCATACATCAGAGGCATTGTTTAGGATTTCTGCTCCTGCTGCTTTGTAGCTTTCGTCAGTAAAACCCGAACCCAATCCAGCACCTTGCTCAATCAAAACCTTGTGTCCGCAAGCTGTAAGTGCGTCTACACCTGCAGGAGTAATAGCTACTCGATTTTCTTGTTCTTTTAACTCTTTGACAACACCGATAATCATATTTTTTGCCTCCTTACAAACTAAAAGCATTGAAAATATATAAAAAAAGTATATCAAAAAAATAAAAAATACACCAGTATTTTTTGTGGCCTATAATCACATAATATCTGGTATATTTTAATGTTGCCATTCTAATACTATGGTATAGAGAAAATTGCTTAAAGAGGTGATTTAAGTGTTTAATATAGGTACATCTGAGCTGTTAATAATTTTAGCTTTGTCTTTAATAATACTGGGTCCTGGCAAGCTGCCTGAGGTGGGACAAGCTTTAGGCAAGGCATTAGGAGAATTTAAACGGGCAGTTCGAGAAGTAAGAGATGATGAAGGGAAAAAATGAAGGATAAGAAACTCCCCCTTTCAATGCATTTGAAAGAACTAAGACTTAGACTGTTAATGTCTTTAATATCCGTATTAATATTTGCATTTATCAGTTTTATATATTGGCAAAAGATTATCAGCATTATTTGGTCAAAAGATATAAACTTAATCTATATCAGTCCTCAAGAAGCTTTTTTAACGAGAATAAAAGTTTCTTTTATATGTGGAATATTGCTTTCCGTGCCTGTTACTTTGTATCAAGCCTGGGAATTTATAAAACCTGCTTTGACCGAAAGTGAGCAAAAAATTACCCTGGTTTTAGGGACTGTGTCTACAATTTTATTTTTTCTGGCAGTATACTTTAACGTATTTATAGTTACACCTAAAATTACAAATTTCTTCTTAAAATCTGCTCAGCCCGTTTTGACACCTCTCATTTCTATCTCAAGTTACACCTCGTTTTTGCTGAACATGACTATAGCATTTGCGTTTATATCACAATTTCCGCTCTTGATGGTGCTTGGCTCAACCCTTGGCATAGTAGACAGTAAAGTTTTTATAAGGAATCGAAGGTTAATAATTATTTTTATCTTTACTTTAGCTGCAATTATAACACCACCGGATGCTTTATCCCAATTGGTATTGGCCTTGCCCATGTGGGGGTTATACGAATTTGGTTTGGTGCTGATAAAGCTCCTAGGCAAAATAGATAAAAAAAAACAGGTTAAACCTGTTGAGGGGGGGCTTTAGATAAATTGTAAAGGGGGATTAAAGATACTTTCTATATATAAAACTAACATACAAATTTGGCAAAAGTTTGTGCAAAATGTGATGTTTTTGTGATGGGGCAAGCAATGGAAACATTTTGGTTAATTTGATATAATTTTAATGTGATAGGAGGGAGGAGAAGATGGAGGGTAAATTACATGAAGAAAAGGATATATGCGATGTTTTCTGTATTGAAAAAGACAAAGTAGAAAAGCTAAAAAGTGCCATTCCCAACATGTCAGCTCTAGCGGAGCTTTTTAAGGTTTTAGCTGATGAAACCAGAGTCAAAGTCGTGTATCTTTTATCAAAGGAAGAGCTTTGTGTATGTGATATAGCGGCTCTTTTAAACACTACTGTTTCCAATATATCTCACCATTTGAGAGTTCTCAGGACAGCACACCTCGTAAAATTTCGCCGAGAAGGCAAACAGGTGTACTATTCTCTTGATGATGATCACGTCGTGCATATAATAAAAGAAGGTTTTGAACATGTAAACCATATACATGAAAACCTTTGATATCCCTCCTGCTGTGATATAATAAAAGGCAGGAGGGAATTTTTATGTTTAATCCTGATAGGCTAGCAGATATTCCGGAAAAACCCGGTGTATATATAATGAAAGACAAGCGAAACAAAATTATCTATGTAGGTAAGGCCACATCTCTTAAAAATAGGGTAAAGTCCTACTTTCAGTCTCCCAAAAACCTTCCGGTAAAAGTTGCTTCAATGGTTTCAAAGATAGAAGATATCGAGTATATAGTTACGGATTCTGAAGTTGAAGCACTGATTTTAGAATGTAACCTGATTAAGTTTCACAGACCAAAATACAATATTTTACTTCGGGATGATAAGCAGTACCCATATATTAGGATTACTTTAAATCAGCCCTTTCCACGAATAGAAGTGGTTCGCAGGGTAAAAAAGGACGGAGCACGTTACTTTGGCCCTTATGCAAATGCAGGAGCCATGAGAGAGGCTATTGACGTAATCAACAAGATTTTTCCCATTAGGAGTTGCAAAAAGGACTTAAGCAATATTCCACTTGATGAGAGGCCATGCCTGAACTATCATATAAACCGCTGCCTTGCCCCCTGTCAGGGATATATCAAAGAAGAAGAATATAATGAAATTATAAAGAACGTAATAATGTTTCTTGAGGGAAAGCAATCCACACTAGTGAAACAGCTAAAGACAAAAATGCAAGAAGCGGCAGAAAACTTGGATTTTGAGAGAGCAGCTGCCCTAAGGGATCAGATCATGGCATTAGAAAAGATATTAGAAAAGCAGAAAATAGTATCAACTGACATGATAGATCAAGATATTATTGCTTTGGCGAGAGGCAGCGGTAGCGTATGTATTCAAGTGTTCTTTGTTAGAGAGGGAAAGCTCATAAGCCGTGAACCCTTTATTTTGCATAACACTGATGATGTTGAACGGAAAGAAATTCTCACATCCTTTGTGAAACAGTTTTATAACAATGCACATTTTATACCAAAAGAAATCATTTTAGATGAAGATATTGATGATAAAGGCACCATTGAAGAATGGTTAACCAGCAAAAAAGGCTCTAAGGTTTCTATAATCATACCAAAGCGAGGTAAAAAGAAGGAACTTGCCCAAATGGTTGCGGAAAATGCGCTAGCTTATTTGGAACAGGTAGAAAGCAAAGAAGAGCAGGAAAAATTAAGAAATCGACAAGCTTTAGAAGAATTAAGGGAACACCTGGGCTTGGAAACCATTCCTTATCGCATTGAGGGCTTTGATATTTCAAATACGCAAGGTACAGAATCAGTGGCGTCTATGGTGGTTTTTGAAGGTGCGCAGCCTAAAAAAGACGATTACCGCAAGTTCAAAATAAAGACCGTTGAAGGGCCCAATGATTTTGAAAGCATGAAAGAAGTTATTTTGAGACGCTTTAAGCGGACCCTTTCCGGAGATGGTAAATTTCAAAAGCTGCCTGACCTTCTTTTAATTGATGGAGGAAAAGGCCAGCTGAAATATGCCAGAGAGGCTTTAAAGGAATTGGGTCTTTCCCACATACCGACAATTGCCCTGGCTGAAGAGTTTGAGCATATATTTGTAGAAGGAAAAGATGATCCGATTATCCTTCCGGAAAATTCAGAGGCCCTTTACCTGGTTCAGAGAGTAAGGGATGAAGCCCATCGATTTGCACTGACTTTTCATAGAAGCCTCAGAAGCAAGAAAAATTTTCGCTCTGTCCTTGATGACATTCCGGGCATAGGAAAGACCCGCCGATTGGCATTGCTTAAGACCTTAGGCGGTCTTGAAGGTATCAAGAGAGCTTCTATTGAAGAACTGGCAGCTGTGCCGGGTATGAATAGGAAAGCTGCCCAGACAGTGTATGAACACTTTCACAAAAACGATTAACTCTAAGTGTGAAGATCTTTAATAGTAAATAAAAAATATAGGCGTTTAAATAAAGCTGGTTTGCATTTTCCAAATACAGATAATAAAGCCAGCAACCTACTATAGCCCTTTTATCACAACCCCTTTATAATTATGTAGGCCAATCTTTCATAAGGGAGGGTTAAGGATGAAAGGGCTATTACGTACACTAAAATTTTATATAATATCACTGTTAACATTGCTTTTAGTTTTTTCGGCAGTATGTGTCTGGGCTAACTCTTCAGCGGATGTTTCAGTTTCAGATAGCAAATCACCGTCTAATGAAAATAGTAAAAACGATTTGCCAAACTATGATGTTTTGAGAGCTCAATTAGAGGATTATATAAGAAATAGGCCGGGAAAGGTCAGTGTCTATGTTAAAGATTTGGCTACTGGCCAAACTTTAAATATCAAATCTGATCAGGTTTATGTGGCGGCAAGCACCATAAAGTTGCCGTTAGTTTTGTACGTATACGAATTGGCAGCCCAAGGCGAAATTGATCTTGATACAAAACTAACTTATACGCAGGAATATTATGCGCAAGGCACCGGTATCCTTCAGGCGGAGCCAATTGGAGGGCAGTATACAATAAGGGAACTTTCGCGGCTCGCTATAGAGTACAGTGACAATGTAGCCTGGAAAATGCTGCTTGGGTTTATAGGTCAGGATAAACTTACGGCTTATGAGAAGTCTTTAGGTGCAGAGGCCACCGGCGGCCATAACGGACTTTATATAACAACACCTGAAGACATGGGCATATACCTTGAAAGGCTGCTTGCTTTTAGTAAAGAAAAGCCCCAATACGGCAATGAAGTTCTTCATTATATGGCAAATTCCATTTTCAGTGAAGGAATTCCTCAAAATCTACCTGATGATATAATAGTTGCTCACAAGATGGGTGCATTGAATGATAAATTCCATGATGTGGGGATCGTCTTTGGCAAGCGGCCTTATATAATTGCCATTTTTACCGATGAGGCATGGGAAGCGGTATCCTTACAGACCCTTGCCGATGTATCGCGCATGGTTTACGATTTTCAGGAATCAATATAAAAGAAGCAGGAAAAGCAATAGAGCCCTTTATCTTAAATTAATAAGATAAGGGCTCTATTTTATTCATGACATAATTTCCCCTTCAAGGCTGACTTCGATTGTTTTTAAGGGAATATTTTTTCCTGAGCGGCGCAGAGCTTCTTCTGCTATTTTGACCATGCCGTTACAGCAGGGAACTTCCATGTGGGCTACAGTGATGCTCTTTATATTGTTATTTTTTAATATGGCAGAGAGCTTCTCTACATAGTAATTTCCGTCATCCAGTTTTGGGCATCCAATTACTACAGTTTTGCCTTTTAGCATTACCAAGTGGTAATTGGGGTAGGCAACAGATACACAGTCCGCAGAAATTAACAGATCAGCATTTTCAAAATATGGGGCCTGCACAGGAACCAGCATTAGCTGCACCGGCCACTGTCTCAGCTGAGATTTGATGGAAATTGAGACGTCTCCTGCTTCACAAGCAGAAGTTGATTTTTCAGTTTCCCTTAAGTCAATAGGCCTTGACCCAGGACAGCTAAAAGTATGGCTGTGGCCTGTATAAGGGCTGTCTTCAGCTGAATTTTCACTAGCATGAAGATACTCTTTTACCGCATCTTCATCAAAATCTTCGGCTTCTCGCTCTATAATGGTAATGGCACCCTGAGGGCATGTGCCTAAACAGGCTCCAAGGCCGTCGCAATACTTATCTGAAATGAGGCGAGCCTTACCATCTATTATTTTAATAGCTCCTTCTGCACAGGATGGCACGCAAAGGCCACAGCCGTTGCATTTATCTTCATCAATATGAACTATGCTCCTTATTGCCATAGTGTCTCTCCTTTCTAATTATATATCTAAAACAATTATAAACAGGAAAGAAAAAATTTAATGTGACAAAGCTCACAGCACTTGATTTATTAAAACAGGAAAGTTCCTGTTTTTTTTTCATAAATATCTATAGGGAGGGAAATTAATGAAGGGCAGAAAGTATATAATTGTATTTTTTCTAGTCGCTATTGGTGCTATGTGGTTTTTGTTTTCACGGGCAAGCAGCGTTACTGTAAGACAGTTGGATGATTTAGGCACTGTAAGGGTCACAATAAATTTTTATGTTCCGGTTGAGCAGACGGGTATAGAAGATAAAGTCAAATTAATTTCCGAAAGGCCAGGCACCGAAATCATAAAAAGCCTGAGATGGATTGATGATAAAACTTTGGAGATATTTGCCATGGAAAAAAACCTACCTAGAGGCTTTAACACAACATTGCAAGTAGGTCCACTAAAGACAGCCATACCTGGGCTTTATAAGGTGGTTAAAACAAATTTTCGAGCAAGCATCTCTCCTTTTCTCTACAGGATTTCTCCAATAGTTTCTAGTACAGGTCCCATTAGACTTTACTTTTCTACGCCAGTAAAAATTGAAGCCTTAAAAAAAGGCCTTATTGTTAATTTTGATTATGTCTTAAGGCATAATTACATGATTAGCGAAAGCGGCAGAGTTTTTAAAGACGAAAGCAGCTTTGAGCTGGTGCCAAAACAGCCTCTTGTTCCGGGGGAGCAGTATGAAGTAAAATTTGACGGTCTTTTATCAAATTACACAAATGATATAAGGAAAACTGGTTTTCATCAGATATTTAAAGTTGCCGATGTGCCTAAAATAGTCAAAACAGAACCGGCAGATGGTGAAAAGGATGTGAAGCTTTACAATCTGATTTCGGTAGATTTTAGTGAAGACATGAAGGAAGTTGATATAAAGGTAGAAGGAATGATGGGCGATATCAAACTTGAAGGAAAGACCGCTACATTTAAACCTTATACTGTATTTAAGCCGAATGCAACTTACGAGGTAAAAGTGACAGGTAAATCAATTTTTGATGAGGAAATGAGTCCCTACGCTTTTGAATTTACAACAGTTGATATGGAGGATAAATGGTGGGTTGAAGTAAACTTAAGGCCAATTCAAAAAGTGACTGTTTATCGAGGAGATAAAGTCATCAAATCCATGGTGGCCTCTGGCGGCATCCCCGATGACGAAAACCGTACGCCACTGGGTTTTTTTACGCTGCAGGACAGGGGAGAATACTTTTGGACTGAAAGGATACAGGAAGGCGGGCTTTACTGGGTGAGGATTACCGGCAATTATTTAATTCATTCAGTGCCGCGAAATAAAGACAATGAGATCATTGAAGAAGAATTGAAAAAGCTGGGTATTCCTGCCAGCCACGGATGTGTTAGGCTCAAAGATGAAGATGCAAAATGGTTTTACGATACAGTTCCAACCGGAGCACTGGTGATTATTCACGATTAAAGGAGGCTCTGGCTATGAATTTTATTTTTTCTTTCTTTATTTTATCAGGGATAATTGTCGCTGCTGCAAATGGAAGAATAGATGTTATAACAAATGCTGCTATGACCGCAGCGGGTAATGCTGTACAAAGGGCTATAACCCTAATCGGCATTGTCAGCTTATGGCTGGGCATAGCAAGAGTAGCGGAGGAATCGGGGCTTATAGATATACTGAGCCGACTAATAGCTCCTCTCTTTCGCTGGCTTTTCCCTTCAATACCAAAAGGGCATCCCGCATTGGGATGTATCTTAATGAACTTGAGTGCCAATATGCTGGGCTTTGGAAATGCTGCTACTCCCTTTGGGTTAAAAGCCATGCAGGAATTACAGCGGCTAAATGACAAACCGGATACTGCCACTGAAGCTATGTGTACTTTTTTAGCAATAAATACATCTAGTGTCACAATAGTTCCTGCTACACTAATAGCATTAAGGGCTTCGGCAGGTTCCAAAAATCCTTCTGAAATCGTGGGTTCAGTTTTGTTTGCTACCACCTGCTCTACTTTAGCAGCAATTGTAGGGGATATAGTCATTAGAAGTTTTTGCCGAAGGAGGCGAAAATTTTGACGGCAGAGACGCTAGGCCAAGGCTTTTCCTGGTTTATACCCGGATTAATTTTCGTAGTGTTTTTATACGGCCATATGAGAGGTGTTAGGATATTTGAGGTCTTTGTTGAGGGCGCCCAGGAAGGATTTATGATGGCCGTAAAACTCATTCCGTATCTTATCGGCATATATGTTGCAATTGGAATTTTCAGAGAGTCAGGGGCTATAGACATACTTGTAGCGCTGTTGTCCCCAATCCTCAAGGTTATTAAAGCACCCACTGATGCCTTGCTTCTATTTATTGTGCGGAGCCTTTCCGGACCTGCGGCACTTAGCATGACAATGGAAATATTTGATCAACACGGCCCGGATTCTTTTATAGGAAGGTTGGCGTCTACCATGCTGGGCTCAAGTGACACCACATTTTACATCATAGCAGTGTATTTTAGTTCTGTAGGCATACGGAAAACCCGTTACGCTATCCCCCTTGGAATACTTGCAGACTTTGCAAGCTTTGCAGCTTCGGTATATATAGTGAGAAAAATCTTTTTATAAAAATAGCCCCCTTGCAGGATACAAGGGAGCCATTAAATTATTTAAGGCTTATTCCAGCACTGATTGCACCCAAAAATTCCTTGTCCTTAAAAATAGGCGTTGCCACTGTTACAGTTGGGACTCCGGTTAGGGCGGAAATATACATATTAGATGTAAAATCTTTTCCGTTTTTGGCGGCTTTAAACCAATCTCTAAATGAAAAGTCAGTTACATCAGAAGGATTTGAATTTGCAATGCTCTTACCGCTGTTGTCGACGGTGATAATTCCGGTAAAATTGGGAAACTCATTTTTAAGTTTTCGAAAAACTTCCATGTGTTGCTCTTTGTCCAATGATAAAATCTCTTTGGAATTGGCCCACTTTTTAAGTAGCGTTAAAACCTTTGTTTTAATTTCTGATGAGACATCATATTGGGTATTTTGCAATACTTTTTCCACGTAGCTGTATATTTCTTCTGATACTTTCATGAGACTTTCGGTTGTAGAGTTTATGTTGTGCATTACAGCAGCCTGCTCTTCGGAAACGGCGGCAGTTTCTTGAAAAGCTGTAGATATGTCCTGAGTAAGTGAGGAAAAGTCCTCAATTAGCTCCTTGATATTATTGGCAGCTTCGGCCTCATCGGTTGTAAGGTTGTTGATCTGATTCATGGATTCAAGGGTGTCTTCAATTACTTGTGAAGTAGTTTCTAAGGATTTTTTTGTAATTTTTGCTTGTTCTGCTTCATTTTGAACTTTGGAAAAACCTGCAGCTATTTCATCGGATAATTTAACAATTTTATTGCTTATATTTTTTATGGTTTCTTTTATTTCACTGGCTGCAATTTGAGCATTCATTGAAAGTTTTCGTATTTCATCGGCTACTACTGCGAATTGTCTTCCCATGTCGCCGGCCCGGGCAGCTTCAATTGCAGCATTTAATGAGAGAAGGTTTGTCTGCTGAGCAATAGTTTCCACTGATGTGATAATTCCGCTCACCTTATCAGCTTCCGTTATCAATGCTTCAACTTCCGTAGCAGTAACGTGGTTTTGACGAGAGGTAAGTTCGATAGAACTTACCAAATTTTCTATCATTTCCAAGGTTTCCTGCAATGCTTTTTGAACTTCTATGTTGCCCGAAACAACCTTTTGGGTTTCAGAGGCAACAAGATTTGATAGCTCCGTCAACTTTACAATCTCCGTAACAGCATTATCACATGCCTTTACTTGATTTTCTGTCCTTTGAGCTATATGGTTTATAGTTTCTGCAATCTCTTGAGAAGACTTAGCTGATGTTTCTGTTTCTGCATAAAATTTTTGACACAAGCCTTTTAGCTGTTCTGAGGCGATTGATAGTTCACCAACCAGATGCCTGGTATTTTGTGTTACTTTATGTATTTCCTGACAAAGGTTGCCCACAGTGCTGCCTTTAATGTCATCGAATTTTTCGCCTAAAAGGCCTTCATTAAACCTTTTAAGGCGTTTGACTATCTCGCGAAGTTTACCCTTTTCTTTTTTTCCTTCAATTAGATAGAGTGCATTGTGAGATATAGTGAGTAATGCAGCAAAAAGAACGTAATATAGGTTTAGCATATTAAGTTGCCAGAGCACCGCTAAAAAAATAGCAAAAAATATAAGGCTGCATGCTATAATAAACATTTACCTCCACAAGATACAAACAGTATTAAAAACACCTGTTTGTATCTTGTGGTGCCTCCTTTCGTTTAAGATTTTTGCAATGCAAGCCCCCACTTCGCGGAAAAACAAATAAGTTTTTACCTAAGAGACTTTACAGCCTCTATAGTAGCCTCTATATCTTCCTTTTTAATCCAATAATGTGTTACAAATCTTACCGTTGTAGAATTGCCGCCATTTACACGAATTCCTTTTTCATAAAGTTTTGCAGCAAATTCTCTTCCGGTCATTTTAAGTCCGCTGATATCGCAAATAACAATGTTAGTTTGGACTGTATCCATATCTATCAAAATACCCGGGATTTCGCTTAACCCCTTAGCTAAAAGCGCGGCATTTTCATGATCTTCATTAAGTCTTGAAGTCATCTGTTCTAATGCCACAATTCCCGCGGCAGCTAAAAATCCTGCCTGTCGCATTCCGCCGCCCAACATTTTTCTAAACTTTCTAGCCTTGGAAATAAATTCTTTGCTTCCTACAACCACCGAGCCAACTGGGGCACATAATCCCTTTGAAAGGCAAAACATAACAGAATCCGCATATTTTGCAATTTCTTTTACAGGTTGTTTTAGGTATGTAGCTGCGTTAAAAATTCGTGCTCCATCCATATGAACGGGAATATTGTGTTTTTTTGCAACCTCATATGTGCTTTTAAGTATATCCATAGGAATAACGGTACCACCGGCGCGATTGTGGGTATTTTCCAGACAGATGAGTTTTGTTTTAGGGAAATGAATATTATCTTCCCGTATAGCAGCTTCAATATCCGATGGATCCATTATGCCATTTTTACCAGAGATAAGCCTTGCCTGTACTCCTGCTAGCCTGCCTATACCTCCAACTTCGTAGGTTATAATATGACATTTTTCTTCTAGGATGATCTCATCACCCGGTTGGGTATGTGTCATTACGCAAATTTGGTTGCCCTGTGTGCCGCTGGTTACAAACATGGCCGCTTCCTTGCCCAGCATTTCAGCCGCCATTTTTTCTAGGCGATTAATGGAGGGGTCTTCGCCGTATACGTCATCACCAACCTCTGCATTATAAATGGCGTCACGCATTTGCTTTGTAGGTAAAGTTACCGTGTCGCTTCTGAGATCTATGTATTTCACTGACCATGCATCTCCTTATATTAATATTGATTTATTATTAATTCTCTATATTTACAGAAAATCCTTTTATAAAAGTATACTTTAAATAAAAAATGGAAGGTTATTCCGTTTGGATATAGAATATATAAATATATAATTGAGCAAATATATATTTGAGGAGGGTCTTTAATGAGCGGAAAAACTTTTATTAATGAATCGGTTTTTGTTGATATAGCCAAAGAAGCCATGCGTAAAGTAGAAGAGGTCTATAAGCAGGATCGAAAGGGTGGTCTTGCTGGTTTTACCAGAATGTTCGTAGATAGATTTGCGCCTCAAATATCAGTAAAGAAAACTGACCCTGCAGAATTTGAAGAATCACCTGGAAGCGTGGCCTTTGAGGTGAAAATTGCCGTTGTATATGGCGTAAGAATTCCTGAGGTTGCTGAAAAAGCCAGGGAAAAAATTATCAGCGAAGTAGAGACCCTTACAGGATATACAGTGGAAAAAGTGGACCTAGTTATAGAAAGGGTAATAAAACCTGAAGAGCTACGGGAAGAAAAGGTTGAACAAAGTCCTGAAGCCTAAAAATTAGCGAATTTTATTTTTTAACTAGGGCATTTTATAACTTAGGCTATAATTTTCACCCGAAAAGGAGGCACATCATGTCAACTGGTTGTTGTGAACCCATTTCCTCTAGATCAGATATTGTTTTAAAAGTTTCCGGCATGTCCTGCGGGCACTGTAAAGGGGCTGTGGAAAAAGCAGTAGGAGCTCTGCCGGGTGTGTCGAAAGTTGAAGCAGATGTAGAAAACGGCAAAGTGGAGGTATCCTATAACCCGTCAAAAGTAAAGCTTAATGATATAAAGCAGGCAATTGAAGATGCTGGATATGATGTACAAGAATGAAAACAAAGGAAAAGAAAAATGAAATCCCAAAGCACTAACAAAAAGGCTGAAAATAGGCGTGTATCTAAAAAAACAGTAGCTTTAAAGGGCTTTTTCAAGAGCGGAGAAAATTATGTTCCACATTTGAGTAATAAAGAGAAAATATTGGCAAGAGTATTGGAAGAGGTAAATAAAAACAAAAAAGATTAGCTTTAGGTAAAGAGCCGTTGAATTTTGCACAAAAGCAAAGTTGTAGCACGGCCCTTTACCTATTTTTATAGCCAATTTTTTCACTTGTGTTGTATGGAATAAAATGTTACACTAATTGTGTGGATTCAAGCTAAGTAGGGATTTTTATGATTACAAAGGGTGACAAAATTCTATTTTTTTCAATAATACTTATATCTTTTATAATCTTTGTGAGTTTTCAGGTTTACGGTTTTGCAGATGGCAAAAGCTACGTTTTAATAGAAGTTAATGGGAAGCTATATCAAAAAGTTTCGCTAGGAGAAACAGGGCCGAATCTAAAAATATCCGTACCTGTGGCTAATGGTGAAAACATTGTGGAAATTGAAAGGGATAGGGTTCGGATGTTGTCTGCCCAGTGCCCTGACCAAGACTGCATAAGACAGGGCTGGATTAACCGTCCCGGGCAAATGATTGTGTGCCTTCCTAATAAAATGGTCATCAAAATACAAAGTGATAAATCTATAAAAGAGGATGTGGATATAATAACTTTTTAAGATTTTGGCTAAAGGATGAAAAAACTTGTTGCAAAAGCATCGTAAAAAAATATTTCTTTCACTGCTTGTGTCTTTTGGATCAGTACTGCATTTTATTGAAAATATGATACCGGTACCTTTTCCAGTGCCGGGAGCAAAATTGGGCCTTGCCAATATCATGTCCTTGATTGCTGTTGTCTTCTATGGCTTAAAAGAAGGACTTATGGTAAGTGTTATACGGTGCTTTATAGGAGCGCTGCTATCTGGATCCTTTTCAAGTCTGCTTTACAGTCTCACCGGAGGCATTTTAAGCACGATAGTTATGGCTTTCGCCTATAAGCATTTCAATAACGTTTTTAGCTTAGTAGGAATTAGCCTTTTAGGCGGAGTGACCCATAATTTTGTACAAGTTACCGTAGCAAGTCTCGTCCTTTCTACTTTTGGCCTTTATGTTTACCTGCCTTTTTTAATGGTAATTGGACTTTTTACTGGTCTATTCACTGGTCTTGCTGCCTACTTCGTAAAACAAAATCTGGATACGACCTTTGTGCAAATTGATTTTTTTGAGGAGGAAGAACCCCATGAAACGAAATAATCGTAGTCCTTTATTATTGGTTATACTATTAATAGTAGGTTTAGTAATTGGAGGTGTATTAGGCCAGATTTTAGGTACTTTTGCACCAATTTTAAACCAGGGTAAGAGTATAGGCTTGTCTACAACCAATCTGGATTTAGGGATTGTGAATATAACCTTTGGTTTTAATGTAAGTTTAAATTTGGCAGGAGCCATAGGACTTATTATTGCAATTCTCTTATACCAGCGACTTTAATGAGGTGCTAAAAAATGTGTAAAAGCCTTATTTTGGCCTCAGCTTCTCCGAGAAGACAGCAGCTGTTATCGCAACTGGGTCTAAAATTTTCTGTGGAACCCAGCAATCTTGATGAGGATTTAAATCTTAAGATGGAATTTGGACCATATGCAGCAAGCCTTGCCTTAAAAAAAGCAATGGCAGTTGCCAAAAAACATCAAAAGGGTCTAGTCCTTGGAGCTGACACCATTGTAGTATTAGATGATAAGATTCTAGGTAAACCTCATACTTTTGAAGAAGCCCAAGAGATGTTGACTAGCTTAAGTGGGCGTTGGCATAGGGTTTTTACGGGACTTTCCCTTGTAGATGCCAGCACAAAGCGTTATGTAAGCGATTTTGAAGAGAGCCGGGTTAAATTTAAGGAGCTAAGCAGCTTGGAGATACAAAACTACATAAAAACTGGAGAACCAATGGACAAGGCTGGTGCTTATGGAATCCAAGGAAAAGGTGCTTTATTTGTTGAGAAAATCGAAGGTGATTATTATAATATAGTTGGATTGCCGCTTTTTACATTAAGTAAGATGTTGGCTCAATTTGACATAAAAGTACTTTAATTCCAGGAGGTTACTCTGTTGGGAAATAATATCTTGATGAAAGATATACCGCAGGAGGAACGTCCTCGGGAACGCCTGCTTAGATTTGGAGCTCAAGTTTTAAGTGATGCTGAGCTTTTAGCTGTATTATTGAGAACTGGAACGCGTTCTGAGTCAGCCTTAGTGCTTGCTCAACGGATACTAAAGGGTGACGGAGGCATAAGTGGGCTTGCTTACGTAGTCAATTCTACAGTAGAGGAGCTTTCGAAGATAAAAGGTATTGGCTTAGCAAAAGCTGTTCAAATAAAAGCTGCAGTAGAATTAGGGCGAAGAATTTCACGCTATAGTGGAGGCCAGCAAGTAACCATAACGAGCCCCCTGGATGTAAAGGACCTTCTTATGGAGGAAATGAGATTTTTGGAAAAAGAGCATTTTAAAGCCATATTATTAAATACAAAGAATCATGTAATATCAATCGAAGACATTTCGGTTGGCAGTCTCAATTCTTCCATAGTCCATCCGCGAGAAGTTTTCAAACCAGCTATCAAAAGAAGCAGCGCATCAATTATATTAGTTCACAATCACCCCAGCGGAGATCCGGTACCCAGCAAAGAGGACATAGAAGTTACTTCTAGATTAGTTGATGCTGGCAATATTCTTGGGATTAATGTACTAGATCATATAATTATCGGCAATAATTCTATTTTGAGTCTAAGGGAACAAGGTCTTATGTAAACAAAGCATTTGATGAAATACCGAGGCAGCAGAAAGGGGAAAAATGATGAGATTTTTAAATATATTTTCAAAGGACATGGGCATTGATTTGGGTTCAGCTAATACATTAGTACATGTAAAAGGGAAGGGCATTGTTCTTAAGGAACCATCCGTTGTTGCTATTTCACGAGACACTGGTGCGATTTTAGCTGTTGGGGATGAAGCCAAGCAAATGATAGGTCGCACCCCGGGCAATATAATTGCTATAAGGCCTATGAGAGATGGAGTAATTGCAGACTTTGATGTTACCGAAAGTATGCTGAAATATTTTATATCAAGATCCCTAAATGGAAAGCCATTTATCAAGCCAAGGGTTGTTGTTGGAGTTCCTTCTGGCGTAACTGAAGTTGAAAAAAGAGCAGTAATCGATGCTACCCTGCAAGCAGGTGCAAGGGAAGCTTACTTAATAGAAGAACCGATGGCAGCAGCCATTGGTGCAGGTCTTGAAGTCCACGAACCTGCAGGAAACATGGTAGTGGATATTGGTGGAGGAACAACCGAAGTTGCCATTATTTCTTTGGGCGGTATTGTCACCAGCAAATCAATCCGAGTTGGCGGAGATGAAATGGACGACGCAATTGTGTACTATATTAAAAAAGAATACAATCTAATGATCGGTGAACGGACGGCAGAACAAATAAAAATAACAATAGGGTCTGCCATACCAGATGCAAATAATCAGTCCATGGACATCAGAGGTCGAGATTTGGTAACAGGTCTGCCCAAAACTGTTACAATTACTTCCAGTGAAATCTATAATGCCTTGGCAGAGCCCGTAAATAGTATTGTAGATGCCATAAAAGTGACTTTAGAAAAGACGCCGCCGGAACTGGCAGCAGACATTATGGACAGAGGTATTGTAATGACCGGAGGAGGTTCTCTGTTAACAGGACTAGATAAAAGGGTAAACAGCGAAACGGGTATGCCGGTCCATATTGCGGAAGAGCCCATGAATTGTGTAGCTATGGGCACAGGAAAGGTATTGGAAGAACTGGACCTTTTAAGGCGCGTTTTGATTTCCCCTAAAAAAGTAGGTTAAGGGCGTGGTGCTTTTGCGGCGTCTTTTAAAAAACCGGAAATGGCTAATTCCAGTGGTGTTTTTGATTATTTCAATAGCTGTCGTTAATATAACTTCTAAACGAGAACATATTTTTAAAAGTTTAGAGATGCCTTTTGTAACTGCACTCAGCCCTATTCAAAAAGCACTGTCTGGTATAGGATTTAGTGTAAAGGAAACCTTAAATGCTATTCCACAATTTTTCTACCTGAAGCAGGAAAATGAAACCTTAAAAAATCAGGTAGCTGAGCTTTTGCAGTATAAACAAAATTTAATTGAATATCAGAAAGAAAACCAGGAATTGCGCAATCTATTGGGATTTAGGGAAAGAAGCTTTCAGTATGATTTAGAGGCGGCAGAGGTTATAGCAAGGGACCCGAGTAACTGGTTCAATGTTATATCCATTGACAAAGGAGAAAGACATGGGATAAAAAAAGATATGGCCGTAATTACCGATAAAGGTTTAGTCGGATATATTTTGAGCACTACTTCTAACACTTCAAAAGTAATGCTTATAACCGATGAGCGCAGCTCAGTCAGTGCTATGATTCAAAGAACCCGAGATAATGGAGTGGTTAAAGGTACTATTGACCCGGCACCCAACGGATATTTAAAAATGGTCTTCTTGCCGCATGATGCCAATCTGGTAAAAGGCGATATAGTTATTTCCTCAGGCCTAGGCGGTTTGATACCCAAAGGGATTATTATCGGGGAAGTTGAAGAATCAACTAAAGAGTCTTATGAGTTGATGCAGTATGCTATAATAAAGCCTTCAGTTGACTTTCTCAAACTAGAGCGTGTCTTTGTAATCAAGGGAGAGAAGGAGGCTAATTGATGAAGTCAGTGTGTTATATTATTGTGTTGGGTGCTTTTTTTTTGCTGCAGACTACATTATCGAATTTTATTTGGATTTTTGGAATAAAACCAGACCTGCCGCTGGTTTTTGCTTTATGTATAGCCGTCGTCAATGGTGAGAAAGCCGGTGCAGCAATAGGTTTATTAAATGGTTTTTTAGAAGATATTTTTTTTGGCAGGTTTATAGGTCCAAATACCATTGCAAAAACTGTTGCAGCCTACCTAATAGGGTACAGTTGCCATAACCTTTATAAAGGGCGGGTTATAACCATGGCCCTCACCTTTATGGGCACATTTATATTTAATCTATTTTTTGTGATAATTGCTTATTTAACCGGTGAATTAGTCTATCCATGGCATCAATTCTTTTCAATTACAATCCCTTCTTCCTTGCTTAATATGTTTATATCTCCGTTAGTTTACCGAGTAGTAATAAAAATGGTGCGATTTCTTGATTATTATTTTGACATTAAGTACTAAGTAAAATACTGACTTCGTTGAGGGGTTTTCCATGGAAGTAAAGAAGCTTCAAAAAAGGCTTAATATTTTTTTGGGAATTATAATTATTGTATTTGTAGTGCTTATCGTAAGTCTATCTGTGCTGCAAATAGTTAAAGGCGATGAATATGAAAAATTAGCCGAGGAAAACAGGATTAGAATTATTCCAATTACCGCACCTCGGGGTGTTTTTAAGGACAGAAACGGTCGCGAATTGGTAAATAGCAGGCCGAGTTTTACCGTATCTTACATGAGTGTAAAGACTGAAGAGTCTACTCAGGAGGAAGTTTTTGCGACCTTGCGAGAAATTCTCGAAATCCCCCTCTACACTGAAGTGTTAAATGAAAAACATACTGTAAACAAATATAATAAGATAACCTTAAGCAAATTGCCAATTGTAGACAAAAACGGCGACGGAAAAGTTGATGATTCTGATATATCAATTGTGGAAGAAACTACAGGAAAGATTGTTTCTCCCATAACGATAGATTTTTCCACAGGAACTGTAACTATCGACAGCGAGCCTGACACAGTAGTCTTGGTATCGTATAATTTCGACACTTTAAAGAATAAATTGCGAGGTCAAGGCTATAGGCCTGTTAGATTAAAAACCGATGTGGATTTTCAAACTGTTGCTGAAATAGAGGAACGGCGGCTTCCAGGAGTTGTTATTGAAGTTGAGCCTATGCGGAATTATCTTTACGGTACTTCAGCTTCCCATATTTTTGGATATGTGGGAGAGATAAACCAAGAGGAACTTGAAGCATCAAAAGACAAAGGCTACCGTCCGGGTGACCTTATTGGTAAAATGGGGCTTGAAAAAGTCCTGGAATCATATTTAAAAGGTGTTGACGGCGGTCAACAGGTGGAGGTCACAGCTTCAGGCAAACCTATTAAAGTATTAGGCCAAAGAGATCCTATTCCTGGCCATTCAGTTAATTTAACCATTGATATTAAGCTTCAGCAAATAGCTGAAAACAAGTTAAAAGAGCAATTATTAAAACTGCAAAACGATAAATACAAACCTTATCCCAATGCAAAAAGAGGTGCCGTTGTAGTCCTTAATGTAAAGACAGGTGAAGTTTTGGCTTTGGCCAGCATTCCTGACTTTGATCCAAACATGTTTGCCCGTGGAATAACTCAAAAGGAATGGGAAGAGATTTCTAATAATCCTCTCAATCCCATGGTAAATCTTGCAATTGCCGGGACGTATCCGCCGGGGTCTGTTTTTAAGATGGTTACGGCTACAGCAGCCTTAGAGGAAAAGGTAACAAATGAAAAAGAGGTTGTCCGCGATACAGGAGTTTACTGGACCATCCTGCCTAAAAGGTGTTGGAAAGCGGGCGGGCATGGCATGGTTAACATGGTGAGAGCCTTAGCTGAATCTTGCAATATTTACTTTTATGAAATGGGGCGTAGGTTGGGCATAGACAATATTGAAAAATATGCAAAGATGTACGGCCTTGGAAGTTTAACAGGTATAGAATTGCCAGGAGAAAAGACAGGTCAAGTAGCGAGCCGTGAATATAAGAAAAATACTTTTACAAGGCCCGATGATAAAATCTGGTATCCTGCTGAAACATTGGATGCATCCATCGGTCAGGGATACAACAGTTTTACGCCAATTCAGATAGCAAATTATATAGCTGCCATAGCAAATGAAGGTGTTTGGATGAAACCTCATTTAATTAAATCTATAACCGATCCCCACGGCAATGTAGTTCTTGAGAAAAATCCAGAAATCGGTGGTCATGCAGATTTTTCTAAAAACACTTTTAATATTATAAAGCAAGGCATGCGAGCCGTTACGTTACCAGGAGGTACGGCTTATAGCGTGTTTGCAGACTTTCCCATTACTGTAGCGGGCAAAACCGGAACTGCCGAATGGAATGTTTCAAAGGATCCTCACGGATGGTTCGTAGCTTTTGCTCCTTACGAAGACCCTGAAATTGCAGTAGTAGTTTTCATTGAACAGGCCGGGTCCGGAGGTACCACGGGAGGCCCCGTAGCCAGGGCCATATTTGAAGAGTATTTTCACATATCGGAAGATGAAACTACAGAAGATTATCTTATTCAACCTTAACCAGAATCTTACAGATTCTGGTTTTTTTAACACTTAAAGAAGGAATTGGCTGATTTGTGCAGAATAAGATACTGTAGTGGTGCCGTTTGGAGGGAATTAGCATGACAAATGAACCAGTAATCATAAAGGGAACAAAAGAAGGTGTAACTATTGTAGTTGAAGAAAATTCAAATTTTGAGGATGTAAAGAAAATTATTTACGAAAAGCTTCAAAACAGTCGCAACTTTTTTACCGGTGCTAAAGTCAGCTTAAAAGCAAAAAATGGCTTCCTAAAAAAGGAAGATTATACAAAATTACAAGAAATCCTTAGCGATTTTGGAATGAGCTTGCAAGAAGCAAAATCTCCAAAGACTTTAATATTTCCTAAACCAAACCGAAGCCGAGTCTTGCTTTTAAAGAGGACTGTGCGTTCTGGACAAAAAATTTCATACAAAGGTACTGTAGTAATTTTAGGTGATGCTAATCCGGGCAGTGAAATTGTGGCGACTGGGGACATTTTAGTTATGGGAACCCTTAGAGGTATGGCTCACGCAGGCGCAGCAGGAGATACTTCGGCGATTGTTGCGGCATTTAGGTTACAGCCAACACAACTGAGAATTGCTGATGTTATTTCAAGGCCTCCGGAAGACAAGGAACAATCACCACTCTTTCCGGAGATAGCGCGCTTAAAGGATAATATGATAGTGATAGAACCATATAATTCTTTAAAATAATGGAATGAGAAAAAGGAGGGATATCTCATGGGTGAGGCAATAGTAATTACATCCGGAAAAGGCGGGGTGGGAAAGACTACTACTACCGCAAATCTGGGAACTGGTCTTGCCTTGTACGGTCAAAAGAAAGTCGTAATGGTGGATGCAGATATTGGGTTAAGAAACTTAGACGTGGTCATGGGACTTGAAAATCGAATAGTCTATGATTTGGTGGATGTGGCAAACGGCGTATGCCGTTTAAAACAAGCTCTTATAAAGGACAAGCGTTTTGAAAACTTATATCTAATGCCTGCGGCACAAACCAAAGATAAAACTGCAATTACTCCTGAACAAATGAAAAAATTATGTGATGATTTAAAGAAGGATTTCGATTACATATTAATCGATTGTCCTGCCGGGATCGAGAGAGGCTTCAAAAATGCCATAGCCGGTGCTGATATGGCCATTATAGTTACAACACCTGAAGTTTCTGCTGTAAGGGATGCAGATAGAATTGTTGGGCTTTTAGAAGCTTCGGGTTTTGAAGAACCAAAATTGGTCATTAATCGTATAAGACCCGATATGGTAAAGCGCGGAGACATGATGGATATTGATGATATGATAGATATCTTAGCTATAGAGCTATTGGGTGTAGTGCCAGAAGATGAAAAAATAGTCGTATCTACTAACCGCGGTGAGCCGGCAGTGGCTGATGAAACTTCAAAAGCAGGCAAGGCTTACAGAAATATGGTTGCCAGGTTGCAAGGCCAGGATGTGCCTTTGATGCCCATGGAAAATATAGAGCCCAGCTTTATGGATAAATTGCGTATGTTTTTTGGGTTGAAAGCCCGAACCAGATAAGCAAAGGAGGAGAAGCAGGTGGATTTTTTAAAACTTTTCAGCAGAGAAGATGTATCCAGCAAAGATATAGCCAAAGAGCGTTTAAGATTAATTCTTGTCCATGACAGAGCAAATGTCTCCCCCAAATTTTTAGAGATGATAAAAAGCCGTCTCATAGATATAATATCTGACTATATGGAAATCGATGAGGAGGGCCTTGAAGTAAAGCTAACGAGGATGGACAAGGAAAAAGATGTAACAGTTCCAGCCTTAGTAGCAAATATTCCCATCAAAAAGGTAAAGCATTTGGCTAGAATTTAAAGGAGGCAGTATTTTTGAAAGGCGGACAGCAGGTTTTTGCCTTGGACATCGGCACAAGAACAATAGCAGGGCTTATTGTTCAAAAAGAAAATAATATATATAAAATCCTCGCTCATGAAATATTGGAACACGAAAGTCGCGTTATGTATGATGGGCAGATCCATGACGTTGAAGCAGTTGCAAAAAGCGTAAGAATAGTAAAAGAAAAACTGGAAGAAAAACTTGACATAAAACTGGAAAGAGCAGCAGTAGCTGCGGCTGGTAGGGCCCTTTATACCGTAAAGGCCAAGGCTCAAAAAAAAACGTCTCCATTTGTCGAAATAACGAATGAGGATATTCGCAATTTAGAAGCTGATGCACTGTCAAATGCCATAAAAGTTTTATCAGATAAAAGTAGACAAGATGGTTTAAATAATTATTATTGCGTGGGTTTTAGTCCAATAAAATGGTTTTTGCAAGATGAGGTTTTAGATAATCTGGTAGGTCAGAAGGGCGACAGCATTTCAGTTGAGATCGTTGCTACTTTTCTTCCGCGGACTGTTGTAGAAAGCTTATTGACCGTTCTTGCAAGATGCGATTTGGGCCTTGAAAGTTTAACTTTGGAACCTATTGCTGCAGGTGACGTGGTAGTTATCCCCAGTATGCGCAGACTAAATATTGCATTGGTTGATATAGGTGCCGGCACATCAGATATAGCAATTTCGAGGGATGGAAGTATTTTTGCTTACGGCATGGTGCCAATGGCTGGTGATGAAATAACCGAAAAAATCTGCGAAGAACACCTGCTAACTTTTGAGGAAGGTGAACGGGTAAAGCGTGAACTTAGCATCTCAGAAACTGTAAAATTTACAGACATACTGGGAAGTCAAAGGGAACTATCCGCAGCTGAATTATTAAAATCTATCGATTCTGTCATAAAGGAACTTTCGGCAAATATTGCCCGCAAAATTCTTGAACTTAATGGCAAACCGCCAGCTGCAGTACTTTTAATCGGTGGAGGCAGCCTGATGCCTGGCTTACCAGAGTGTATTGCCGGGAATCTAGAACTTCCCAAAGAACGGGTTGGCGTTAAAGGTCGAGAAGGTCTAAAGAATATATGTGGCTGTGAAGAATTTTGCGGCCCCTTTTCAGTGACTCCTATTGGCATAGCGGTAAATTCACTAAATGGCACTCATCTGTCTTCATACAAGGTATATATTAACGAAAAACCCATTAATATTTTAGCCCAGAGCAAGCCAACAGTTTTAGATGCACTGCTTTATGCGGGCAAATCATCAGCAGAAATTTTCGGTCGACCTGGCCTTGCTAAAACTTTTAGCATAAACGGAAGACCCATAATAGTAAAAGGCGAAATGCCAAAGCCATCAATTGTCTTAATGGACGGAAAGAGCGTGGACTTAAATGTACCTGTCCACGATGGTGCAGTTATAAACTTTAGTCCTGCACAGGATGGTAAAGATGCTGTAGCTAGGCTTAAGGATTTTATTGATGACAGTGATAAAATGCGCATAAAAATAAATGGGCGTGAATTTCTCATTGATCCAGTTGTAAAAATATCCGGACAGACAGTTTCTCCCGAAGAAGAAATTCCCGATAATGCTGTTGTAACCATCCAGCCAAGAGAAATGATTTTAAGCGATATCTTTAATTTAATATCCTTTAAACCCGAAAGCATGACAGGAAAATTAACTATGAAAATAAATGGCGTCGAGGCAGGTTTTGCATCACCCGTAACCTATAATGACGAGATAGATATTTTTTGGGAAAACATACCGAAATGATTTTTTTAAAGGCTTAACTGGAGCCTTTAATTTTATGATATAATGTTTTTACGGGTTTAGGGGGTATGGCTATGAATCGGAAATTAATAAAAAATATAGAATATCCTATTTTAATAGCAATTGTTTTACTTACAATTTTTAGTGTAATAATAATTAGCAGCGCTACCCATGCTACAAGCCCTGAAGGCAGTTTTCGAACGGCGCGAATGCAGGCTCTTTGGTTTCTTGTAGGGCTGGTAGCAATGCTGTTTATGATATCAATTGATTACCATACCTTCGCCCACTGGTCTAATGTTATCTATGCGATAAATGTCATAGTGCTGTTGGCGGTAATGATTGCCGGTGAAGAAGGCGGCGGAGCCCAGCGCTGGATTAGTTTAGGACCTTTTAGATTCCAGCCTTCGGAATTTGCCAAGTTGGCCGTTGTTATTACTTTGGCCAGATTTCTGGAAAAAAAGAAGTCTTTAGATACTTTGCAGGATTTAATAGCTGTTTTTGCATATATGGCAATTCCCATTTTGCTTATTGCCAAACAGCCCGACCTAGGTACGTCTTTAGTATTAGTAGCAATGACCTTTGGTGTGATGTTTATTGCAGGTTTAAGTTATAAATTACTTGCGAGTGTTATTGCCGCAGGCCTTCTCTCCTTACCACTTTTTTGGCAGCTTTTAAAGCCATATCAAAAGGATAGAATTCTGGTGTTTTTAAACCCTTACCTTGATCCATTAGGGAAGGGTTACCACGTGATTCAATCTAAAATTGCCATTGGTTCAGGAAAAATATTTGGAAAGGGCCTCTACCAGGGCACCCAAAGTCAGCTGGATTTTCTTCCTGTAAAACATACGGATTTTATTTTTGCAGTGTTAGGCGAAGAATTAGGATTTATTGGTGGTATTGTCCTATTAGGCCTTTATTTCATGCTATTGTACTATTGTTTAAGAGTGGCATTTAAGGCCAGAGATTTGTTGGGAACTTATATGGTTATAGGTGTTGTTTCCATGTGGACCTTTCAAATTTTAGTCAACATAGGAATGAATGTGGGGATAATGCCGGTGACGGGCATACCGCTTCCGTTTATGAGTTATGGAGGAAGTTCTCTTATTATGAATATGATGGCAACAGGTCTAGTGCTTAACGTGGGAATGCGCCGCCAAAAAATACTATTTTAATACTATAAAGCATCTTACGGGTTCATTTTTTGAGCCCGTTTTTTTTTGTAATAAACGAGCTTTGGAAAAATATATATATAAAAAAGGGGGTGCCGTTAATGTATTATTACGATTATTACGAACAACCTTCAGAGAAGAGCTGGTTTAGGCCTGACAACTTAAAAAAAGTTATAATATGTATTACTATCATAATCATCGTTTTATTGCTAAAAAGAGTAAACATCCCCATATTTAACGAAGCCCTTATAAAAATTGAGTATTTTGTTTGCGACTACTCCTATGAGTTTAACGATATAGTTGAGGCAGTAAAGGGAATTTCAAAAGCCCCAGAAAGTATACCTGTTTTAAGTCAGGGAAATAGAAAGTTATTGCCGATGCCTGCCCATGGAACTATATCATCAGAATACGGCATAAGATATCATCCCATTTTAAAAGAACAGCGTATGCACAATGGCATCGACATAGTCCAGAAAGAGGGGACGCCGGTCAAAACAGTGTTAGATGGTGTTGTGGATTATGTGGGGCAAGATGAGGAGTTCGGAAATGTTGTTAAAATACGCCACCGAAATGGAATAGTAACCATTTATGCCCATTTGCGAGACATCTATGTAAAAGAAGAAGAGGTAGTAAAGCAGGGCTTTATCATCGGCACGATAGGCAAAACAGGTCTCGCTGAAACAGCACATCTTCATTTTGAATTATGGCAAAATGGCAAACCTGAGGATCCGAAAAAATGGCTCAACATATCGGATAATTCCGGGAGGACTTAGATGATTTTAAAAGCCGCTAATTATAAAATAAATATTAGCTTTGTCTTTGCTATAGTGGTGGCATTAGCCTTTGCTGCTGGAATGCATGTAGAAGTAATTGCCGCAATATTTGCTTTAGGAATCCATGAATTTGCCCATGTATTTGTTGGCAATAAACTGGGTATTGCTATTTATGAAATAGAAATACTGCCTTTTGGGGGTCGAATTAAATCCAGCTTAGGCGACGCATCTGATGAGAGTGAAATGCTAATGGTGTTAGCAGGCCCTTTGGCAAACTTTGCAGTAGTAGGTTTAATTCTTTTCCTTTCTGCCATAAAAGTTTTACCGTCAAATATAGCTTCAAAATATACCCACTATCAGCTCATGCTGGGTATTTTTAATATGCTGCCGGCCCTTCCTCTGGACGGGGGAAGGCTTTTTGCATTGTGGCTCAGACAACGGATGAGTTACACTTCATCAGTTCGCATTGCATCATATACCGGCAAAATACTTGCCTATTTCATGCTATGTGCAGCATTGCTGGGTTTAGCTTTTAAAAAGGTATACATAAGCTTGGTAGTTGCAGGCTTTTTTTTATTACATCAGGCATCAAAAGAGGAAAAAGATGCTCATCTCGTCTTTATGAACTATTTGGCCAGGAAAAAGGAGAAACTATTAAAAAATCAGTATTTTCCGGGGGAAATTTTAGTAGTTAACCAAGAAACCGCAGCAAAAAAATTATTGTATTCGTTTTTACCACAAAAGTATTTTATTGTTTGCGTTTTAAATGAAAACATGAAGCTAAAAAAAGTTTTAACCGAAACGGAAATATTTGACAAAATAATAGAAAAAGGATTGGACTTTAAGATAAAGGACTTGATATAATAAAACAAATACAAGTCAAGTATAGGAGGCACAGTATTGACTATAGAAAAACAACTGGAAAAACTTTTACCGTTAGTATCAAAACCTGCTCGATATATGGGCAATGAGTATAATAGTATAAACAAAGATCTAAACGGCATAAAAGTTCACATAGCACTTGCCTTTCCGGATGTCTACGAGGTAGGCATGTCTCATTTAGGCATAAAAATACTATATCATCTTTTAAATGAATATCCTGATATTTACGCTGAGAGAGTTTATGCTCCTTGGATAGATTTCGAAGAACTTATGAGAAAAGAGGGCCTACCTCTTTTTAGTTTGGAAAGCAAGACCCCCATTTCCAAATTTGACATGGTAGGATTTACTCTCCAATATGAAATGAGCTATACCAACATAATAAACATGTTAGAGCTTTCCGGAATACCAATTTTGTCAAGTGAGAGAAATGAGAGCCATCCTTTCGTAATAGCCGGTGGCCCTTGTGCATATAATCCGGAGCCTTTGGCTGATATTATAGACTTTTTTATAATAGGCGAAGCTGAAGAGGCCATATTAGATGTCATTGATTTATATAAAAGTTTTAAAGAGAGGGGTGAAAGCCGACAGGAGTTTTTAGAAAATGTGGCTCAAATTCCCGGTGTTTATGTGCCAATGCTGTATAATGTATCATATAATAATGACGGGACAATAAGCGGCATACTGCCTAAAAAAGATCATATTCCCAGCGTTATACAAAAAAGAGTTATAGAAGATTTAGACAGTGTATATTACCCTACGAAATTTATAGTACCATATATTGATATTGTTCACGACCGGGCCGTCCTGGAAATCTTTCGGGGCTGTACACGCGGTTGCCGTTTTTGCCAGGCAGGCATGATTTACAGGCCGGTAAGGGAAAAAACCGTAGACCGCCTGGAAAAATTGGCAAAAGATATTATATCCTCAACAGGCTATGGGGAAATCTCCTTATCTTCCCTCAGCACCAGTGATTATTCAGATTTAAAGCGACTTACTCAGGTTCTGACAGAAGATTTCAGACAGTGCCAGGTGGGGTTGTCACTGCCGTCCCTTAGGATTGATGCTTTTTCACTGGAACTTGCCAAAAAGATTCAAGAAATCAAAAAATCCGGTCTTACCTTTGCGCCGGAAGCCGGAACACAGCGGTTAAGGGACGTTATCAACAAAGGCGTTACTGAAGAAGACCTTTTGTCATCAGTTAGGGATGCCTTTGCTTTAGGTTGGAACAGAGTTAAGCTTTACTTTATGATCGGACTTCCCACCGAAACATATGAAGACCTGAAAGGCATTGCAGACCTTGCTTATGCCGTTGTCGATGTATACAGACAAGTCAACGGCCACACGAAAGGGCTTCAGGTCCATGTTAGCACTTCCACCTTTGTTCCGAAACCCTTTACGCCTTTTCAATGGGAAAGTCAGATAACACTTGCGGAAATCGATGAGCGCCAACAGCATCTGAAAAAATTGCTGAAGAAAAACAAAAACATATACTATAGCTGGCATAACGGCAAAATTAGCTTTTTAGAGGCTGTTTTTTCAAGAGGCGACCGAAAGCTCGGCAGAGTTTTAAAAATCGCCCATGAAAAGGGCTGTAAATTCGATGGCTGGGATGAGTTTCTCGATTTTGACAAGTGGATGTCAGCCTTTAAAGAAGCTAAAGTGGACCCTGAATTTTACGCTTACCGCAAGAGGCCGGAAACCGAAAAGTTTCCCTGGGAAATAATAGATGCGGGCATCGATAAGAGGTTCTTGCTTTTAGAATTAGAAAAGGCAAAAAAAGGACAAACAACACCTGACTGCAGGATAAGATGTCACGGCTGTGGGATAAGAAGACTAGGAGATGGTTTGTGTGAAATTAAGAATGAAGTTTAAAAAAGAGGGGCTCACCAGATTTATTTCTCATCTTGACATGATGAGGACCTTTGAACGGGCTTTCAGAAGAGCTAATTTACCCATAGCTTTCACCCAGGGGTTCAATCCCAGGCCGAAGATAACTTTTACTCCCGCATTGTCTCTTGGTGTTACAAGTAGTAGTGAATATATGGATGTGGAATTTTATGAAGATATTTCAAAACAAGATGTAGTTCTAAAGCTAAACGGTGCTTTGCCTGAAGGCATTCAGGTAACCGATGTAGAGGAAGCAGATGAAAAACTTCCCCTTTCCATGCTAAATTGTGCCAAATATGTGGTCACCGTAATTTTAAGTGAGGTAGGCCCGGAGGAACTTATAAAAAGTATTAAAATCCTTTTGCAACAAAAGGAGATAATCGTAGAAAAAAACACCAAATCCGGCAAAAAGCTTGTGGATATTGCTCCTTTAATCTATAGCATAGATCTTGCTGATCATAATAGTGATACCGCAAATATTGTCATGTCAATTTCAATTGGCCAACAGGGCAGTGTAGCACCCATTACTGTAATTAGACAACTAGAAAGAATACTTTTAAAAAAGCTTGAAGTAGTCGGCATACACAGGGAGGAAATATTTTATATAAGTGGGGATAAAAAAATTTCACCATTTAATGTGGAGGAAAATATAAGTCCCAAAGAATCTAAATAAAGACTGTTTTAAATTGTGGGACTTGAGGAGCTGAAAATTTCATGTCAAAGGAGATTTTAGCAGATGTTGATCGTGACCAAATACGCATAGGAGTTCTGGAGGATCGGCAATTAGTTGAATATTATGTAGAGAGGACGAATGACCAAAGAGTTGTAGGCAACATTTACAAAGGCAAGGTGACAAATGTACTTCCAGGGATCCAGGCTGCATTTGTTGATATTGGTTTGGGGAAAAATGCTTTTTTGTTTGCAGGTGATTTAAACTCCGGGAATCAGAATCTTGATGACGCAAATGGCTTTGAGGATTTGACAAAGATTTCAATAAAGGATTTTTTGCATGTTGGCCAAGAGGTATTGGTACAAGTTGTGAAAGAGCCCATGGGCACTAAAGGGGCCCGGGTTTCTATGAATATTACCCTGCCTGGAAGGTATTTGGTGCTAATGCCTATGGTTGATTATATAGGCATTTCAAGGAGAATAGAGAGCGAAGTTGAAAGGCAGCGTTTAAAGGCCCTTGCTCAAGAAATATGTCCACCCCATATGGGTGTAATTGTTAGGACCGTAGCAGAGGGAAAAGGTTTTGAGGAATTAAAGGCCGATATGGAGTATTTAAAACGCCTTTGGGATAGTATACTCAAAAAACAAAAAAAATGCAAAGCACCACGTTTAATATATAAAGACATGGATCTCCTGTCGCGGATCGTAAGAGATGTTTTTACACCTGAAGTTAGCAAATTTTATGTAAATACTTCATACGGATATGAAAAGGTCAGAGAACTGGCGTCATGTATATCGCCATCATTGCAAGATAGAGTAAACCTTTATATGGGAGAGGAAGACATTTTTGAGTATTTTAATATTGAATCTGAGGCTCAAAGAGCTCTTGAAAGGAAAGTATGGCTCAAATCCGGTGGGTATATAGTCATAGATAACACAGAAGCTTTGACTGCAATTGATGTCAATACCGGCAAGTTTGTAGGCAGTATAGATCTAGAAGATACAGTAGTAAAGACAAATTTAGAAGCAGCCAGAGAGATTGCAAAGCAGCTTAGGTTGCGAGACATAGGCGGAATCATAATTATTGATTTTATCGATATGAATTCCCAGGAACACCAAAAAATGATAATCGAGACTCTTGAAGCAGAATTAAAGAAAGACCGGACTAAAGCCCATGTCCTGGGAATCACTAATTTAGGTCTTGTAGAAATGACGAGAAAAAAAGTTCGACAGAGCCTATATGAGGTCTTAGAAAAAGTTTGTCCCTACTGCGAAGGAAGGGGCAGGATTTTATCAGAAGATATTATGGCAAAAAGAGTAGAGAGGGAGATTTCACGCATATTTAGAACTCGAAACGGTGAGGCTGTTTTAATAGAAGTAAATCCATCAGTGGCAGCAGTGGTCATAGGCGCCGGTGGAAGTAAGTTAAGCCAGTTAGAACAGCGATACGGCAAATATATTTTTATTAAAGGCAAAGACGATTTGCATCCGGAAGAAATCCGTGTAAAAGCTGTAGGTAGCAAAGCAAAACTGGAACACTTTGCTATGCCGGTTAGGGAAGGTCAAATACTAGATATAATTATTGAAGAAGCACATGTAGCTAATCCCCGAAATGGCATAGCGCGAGTTGACGGCTATGTTATAGATGTTGAGGAAGGAGCAGATTACTTAGGTTTAAAAGTAAAAGTTCAGATAAGCAAGACTTATAGAACTTATGCGAAAGCACGACTCATTTAACATAGGGGCGCTCAAAATTTCGGGCGCTCCTAATTTATTGTAAAAACAAGTTTTCAGGGGCGGGCAGCAATCTTAGATTGATTGCGTTATCGAGTGGCTTTAAATTTGTCTTTGTAACCCTATAAAGTATTTTTTCATATATTGTAACAGGGCAATGAAAAAAGTTACGGTTGTAAAATCACCGTAACCCCAAAGTCTATCATTGCATATACTATATCAGGTCACAAAGAAGGAGGGAAAACGAGATGGCAGATGTACAGGGTGGTGGCTTCTTTGGTAGCCGTTGGGCTTTTGCCCTGTTTCTCATATTGATTCTTCTGTTCTTTGCTGATGATTAAGCTGAAAAGCCGTGCTCAATGCACGGCTCTTTTGCGAAAAAGTATCGAGTAGTAAGCTGTTAAAAAATATAGCAAAGTAGTTCTCAAAAACTTTTGTGTAACCTCAGTATTTCCCATTGCATATATTTATACTAAAACATCAAAGGAGGGTAGTTTTATATGGCAGACCTTCAGAGTGGTGGCTTTGGATTTAGCAGCCGTTGGGCTTTTGCTCTGTTTTTGATACTGATCCTCCTGTTCTTTGCCGATGACTAAGGCTACCTGCAGAGAGGAGGTATATAATGGGTGGAGGACCAACTGGTGGATTCTCTGGAAACAGATGGGCTTTTGCTCTGTTCTTAATATTGATTCTTCTGTTTTTCGCAGATAATTAATTTAAAAGGCCGTGTCTTAATTGGCACGGCCTAGTCTTTTTTCTTCTCATCGGCTTTATTATCGGAGTTTCTTGCAGTGTTCCCACTACTTTCTGCAGCCGATAGAGTTTTCATTAAATTTATCAAAGTTGCTGGATTGATTTTTTTGTCGCCAGCAGCTCCCATGGAACTCAAAAGCGTCGCAGCCATTTCTTTAAGCTCAGATGTGCTGCTTTTTGATTGAGAGTTTCTGGACTCAAATTTAATGTCCTGTGTATTTAAGAAACTGATTATTCCCAATAAATTACTGAGAGCGAGCAAACTTACTAATTCATTGATATTTTGACCTCGTTGGCCGTGTATAACGTCTAACACCGTTTCCAACAAATCAGCCTTGAAACGGGAATTTTCACCTTCTGCCAAAACTACCCCTCCCCTATTGTAGTTGATTTTTGCAATATACAAATGCATGCTATTTTAATATATGCTACATTATAAAAAAAAGAACAGCATTTATTTATAAACAAAGAGGGCGATTGCCCTCAAACCTAATGGTTAGTCATCATTATTTTTGCTCTCCGCTAGAACGTTAAGTAAATTCTCCACATTTTCTGCCTGCTCATTTTGTACATGTTCGTATTCATCGATTTCTATAACATCTTCTTTGCTTTTTTTGGCCTGAATAGAATCATGTACCATAGTAAGCAGTGTATTTAAAGCCTCATAATTTATCTTCTGGTCTGGCTGATCCGGCTGAAATACGTTTATAGTAACTAGCAATAGGTCAAGTAATTCCTGGCTTTTACCACTCATGAAAGGCCGTATGGCTTTTAAAAGCTGAATATCGTTTTCTGATAATAATATTCTCACTTTCTTCCCTCCCCTTCCTTACTAAAGGTGTTCTTTATATTGCTCATTATTCGATTGATACCGCCAAAGGAATTTATAAGTAAAATAAGGATTAGAAAAAGAGTGTATGGATTTGGCAGGGGTCGAGAATGGTTGCTAGGATTATTTGTATCGGCAGTTTGGCTTCGATTCTTCGACTTCATTATTTCCCCTCCTAATGATTTTTCTCTAGACTATTATATGAACAAAAGATACAAAAGGTACTGGAATAAGCTTTATAAAAATAAGCAAACTAAGAATAGTACTACAAAAAAGGGTGATTTAGGGTGAAAAACAAGAAAATAGTTATCTTTTTAATGATTATTTTAATTGCGATTGCAACAGGGGTTACTGCTATACACTTTGAGCCTAAAGCAAAAGCCGAGCGTTATGCGGTTTCGTCTTGGCAAGGCGATCATATGTTGTTGGCACGCCTTGTAGCCGGTGAGGCAGAAGGCGAACCCTATGCTGGTCAGGTTGGCGTGGCAGCTGTGATTCTTAATCGAGCAAAAAATCCTAGATTTCCCTCTACAATTGCTGATGTAGTTTTTCAGCCGGGGGCCTTTGAATCTGTTAGCAATGGTTTAATCTGGTCGAGGTATCCATCTAGAACCCACTTTGAAGCTGCAAGGCAGGCATTAGACGGGTGGGATCCCACTTATGGGTGCATTTTTTTCTGGAATCCATATAAACCCGTACGTGGCTGGATATGGACGCGAACTATAGTAACTCAAATAGGTAACCATGTATTTGCAAAGTAAATGCGGAGGGAAAAATGTTGAAAAGATCATTTGTATGGATAGCAAGTCTTCTAGTTTTAGGCGCCTTAGTGTTCGGATACTGGTCTGTATATGCCAGGGCTTCTTCAGCAGAAAATGCATTGGAAGCAGCTTATCAGCGTGGATTTTACAATTTATTGGAACATGTCAACAACTTAAACTTGCTGATTTCTAAAAGTGAGGTTACTTCCTCAGATGAACAAAGAATTATGTTATTGACTACCATTTGGCATCAGTCAGAAGGTGCGAGAAACAGTATTGCGAGCATGCCTCTAGGAAGTCGAGACATGACAAATATGCAAAAGTTTTTTGCCCAGCTTGGGGACTTTTCGTATCGAATTGCTGAAAAACTGGTAAAAAAACAAGATGTGACAGCTGACGACTGGGCAAAAATGAGAGACTTCAGAAAAAATATTCAGAGCTTAAGTCAAGAGCTGAGGCGCTTGCAGGATGATGTAGCTGCAGGCAAGATAAAATGGCAGGAAAAACCTGACGGCCTATTTAGCACACGAAAAATTAAAGGCATGGCAGATAGTTTGGAAAGCCTTGACCAAAGACTGAAAGAACAAGCACCTACCATTACCTATGACGGGCCTTTTTCTGACCATGTAGAAAGTCCCACCGTAAAAGGTCTTACTGGAAAGCGCGTAAGCGAAAGTGAGGCCCTAGATAGCGCTCGGAGGGTTGCAAATAAGATAGTAAAAGACGACTTAAAGGCAGAAATAGCAGGCAAGACAAAGGGCAATATTACAGCTTATACCGTTGAATTTAAACGAGAAGGAAATGCGGTGCCGGATATCATTATGGATGTAAGTGAGATTGGCGGTCATGTTATATGGTTTTTGAATACCAGAGAAATAGAAAGTTCCAGAGTTGCCATAAAGCAGGCTGTAGACAATGCTAAAGCTTTTTTAGAAGATATGGATTATAAGGGCTTTGAGGCTACAGGGTCTTTAAGAGAAAACAATACAATAACAGTGTCATTTGTTCCAAAGCAGGGAGATGTACTTTTGTATCCGGATTTTATTAAGGTTGAAGTAGCTTTGGATACAGGTGAGATAGTAGGATTTAATGCATCAGCGTACTTGACATTTCACACTGAGCGGAATTTGCCTGAGCCAAAGATAACTGAAGAAGAAGTAAGAGAGAAATTACGCGAAAACTTAAGCGTGGAAAGAATTCGAATGGCCCTTATACCAGATGAAGCGCTAAATGAAAAGTTGTGTTATGAAGTGGATGTGAAACTGGACTCTGATAGATACCTCATTTATATAAATGCAGAAAACGGTAACGAAGAGCGAATCTTAAAAGTCGTGGAAACTGATAAAGGTACAATGACCATGTAGATATACGAAATTGCTATAATATTTGTGACGAATAAAGCCCCACCGGCATAACATATATATAAGTATATAAGGTGAAAATAGCTTTGCTGGGGGGGTTTTTGTATGGCCGATATAAGGGACTTTTTTTCTCGGATGGGGAATGAATCTACGGCGTCAGTGGCATACTTGCTGCTCATGGCAAATATTTTGGGTCTTGTTGTGTGCTTGGAATCCAGAAAGACAGAAAATGTGATTCAAAAAGAATCTTTAACCTCAAATGATAAGGCCACAACTCAAGCTGTTAAGCCGCAAGATTTGTCAAAGGCAGAAACATTTTTAAAGGTTATGGATAAAAACAAACATAAATTAGAAGATACTAATGTTGCTGAAGAGGCGAAAACCGTGAATAAATCTATAGAAACGCCACGAGTTGATACAATTGAGTCAAAAAACAAAACAGAACCAACAAAAAGCACAGATAAAATAATCGATTTTAAAGAAGCAGTGGCAACTCGAATTCAAGAAGCAAAAGAACCCCTTAAGCCTTTAGTTTGGAAATTTCCTAAAAGTTTATTCTAATATTCAAATCTCGTTGACAGTTAAGGCTTTATTGTGCTAAAATAGCCTAGGTGGTTGTATGCGCCGGCCACCGCCCGGGACGGGTTTAAAATTTTTACCTAGATTCCGGCGAGGTAAAGGAGGAGATAAAAATGTATGCAATTATCGAGACCGGCGGTAAACAGTATCGAGTATCCGAAGGTGACGTCATTCGGGTAGAAAAACTACCTGAAGCAGTGGGAGAGTCAGTAGAATTTACCAAAGTGCTGGCTATATCCAAGGACGGTAAACTGAACGTAGGCAAGCCATGGCTTGAAGGCTCAAAAGTTACGGCCAAAGTGCTACAACACGGCAAAGCCGACAAGATTATCGTATTTAAGTACAAGCCCAAGAAAAATTACCGCAGGAAACAAGGTCATCGCCAACCATTTACTGAAGTACAAATTGAGAAAATAGAAGGATAATATGATACATGTTAAAGCGAAACGCCATCCTATAGGCGGCTATATGTCCTTAGAAATATCTGGCCATGCAAAATACGCTGAATATGGCAAAGATATTGTATGTGCAGGGGTTTCCGCGCTGGCCGAAACAGCAATATTGGGCCTTAAACATGTGGCATGTGTAAAACCCCTGGTAATAAAAAGACAGGGCTATTTAGCACTAAAACTTCCGGACAATTTGCCGCAAGAAGAGCTAAAAAAAGCGACGATTATATTAGAGACTATTTTTTTAGGTCTAAAAGATATTTCGAAATCTTATCCTTCTAATGTACGAATAGAGCTGGTAGAGGAGGTGGAGTAATGAATTTACAGCTTTTTGCACAGAAAAAAGGCGGAGGTAGTTCCAAAAACGGTCGCGATAGTCAGGCCAAGCGTTTAGGGGTTAAAAGGTTTGATGGCCAGTTTGTCAGTGCTGGCAGCATAATAGTTCGCCAGAGAGGCACTAAAGTTTATCCCGGAAAAAATGTTGGTATGGGCGTTGACCATACACTCTTTGCTAAGATAGATGGTTATGTAAAATTTGAACAGAAGGGTAAAGATAAAAAACTCGTAAGTGTTGTTGCAAACTAAGCTCCTTTTACAGGAGCTTTTATTTTTATTGGTATATGGTAAATATTACCTAACTATCTCTGCCTGAGAAGGAATTCATTTGAGGATATAGAACTATATACACGACAATAAATAACAAAATTGTTATTATATTGTTATATTTCTCGCATAAAAGGAGAGGTAATGTTGAGGATAAAACTTTTGCCGTATATTATTTTAACTGGTCAGGCAATTTTGACTATAGCTGCTGTTACACTCCTCAATAACAGGAGTGATGTAAAAATACAGGTTATTTTAGCTGGGGTTGTTTTATACATAATAGGTATTGTGACTGTTAACTCAAATTTCAATCAAAATGAAAATCTAAGTTTGGGACACAGATTTTTATATATTCTTCGATTGACAAAACATGAGTTTCAAAACCATTTACAGATACTGTTTAGCATGATTCAGTTGAAAAAATACCAAGATGCTTTAAAATATATAGAAGATGTGGTTAATAGTGCAAAAACTATCAATCACATTTACAGCAGTTCTAGCGATCCAATGGTTATCTGTAGCTTATTGGAGCTTATATACACTCTTAGGCAAAGAGATATAAACGTAAACGTCGAAGTATTAGATGAAGATCTTCGTTGGCCTTTGTTACCGGATTTTGCCAGAGAAATGGAAAAATACATATCTCAATTTGATAAAATTCCGGGCAATAATAAAGATATAAAAATCATTTTAAGAAATACTAAAATAGAGGTATTATCTGATGCACTAGACAAAAAAGATACATTCAAGATCCGTCAATTTAATGGTTAAGTATTTTTATACAAGATCCATTACTGTTTTAAAATTGCCAAATGGAATCAGTAGGCAGCTGAGAAACTTTAAGATAGGTGATTAAAAATGTTTATAGATAGAGCAAAAATTTATGTAAAAGCCGGAGATGGAGGCAATGGAGTAGTTGCCTTTCGGAGGGAAAAATATGTACCTCGCGGAGGTCCCAGCGGCGGTGACGGCGGCAGGGGAGCTGATGTGGTCCTTAAGGTGGATTCTAACTTATCTACCCTTATGGATTTTAGATATAAAGTTCACTACAAAGGCAAAAGAGGAGAACATGGCCAAGGTTCCAATAAAGCTGGCCGCAGCGCAGAAGACCTGGTTATTAAAGTCCCGCCGGGCACTATAGTAAAGGATGCCGAAACCGGCGAGGTGTTAGCTGATCTTGTAGAAGATGGCCAAAGTTTTGTTGTTGCAAAGGGTGGAAGGGGTGGACGAGGCAATGCTCGATTTGTTTCTTCAGTCCACAGAGCCCCGGATTTTGCCGAAAAAGGTGAACCAGGAGAAGAACGTTGGGTTGTTCTTGAATTAAAACTTCTGGCAGATGTGGGGTTAATCGGATTCCCAAACGCTGGTAAATCTACCCTGCTTTCGCGGATGACCGCAGCAAGACCTAAAATTGCTGATTATCCCTTCACTACATTATCGCCGGTGCTTGGCGTCGTAGAAACGGGTCTTGGTGATGGCAGCAGCTTCGTTTTAGCCGACATACCCGGTCTTATTGAAGGTGCCCACAAGGGCCAGGGATTAGGCCATGAATTTTTAAGACATGTGGAGAGGACGCGATTGCTTGTACATGTGCTGGATTTATCGGGCATGGAACGGGATCCTGTAAAAGCCTTTTATGCAATAAATCAGGAGCTTGGGCAGTACAGCGAAAAGCTTTTGGAAAAACCCCAAATAATTGCTGCCAACAAAATGGATTTGCCTGAAGCCAGAGAAAACTTGGACAAAGTTAGACAAATGCTTGAAAAGGAAGGGTATGACATAATCCCAATTTCAGGGGCTACTGGTGAGGGAATAAAACAGCTTATCAAGCTTATCAGTGAAAAGCTTGCCAAAATTCCAAAACCCAAAACAGTAGAACCAGTAAAACAATACAGTTTTGAAGAGGAAGAGCCCTTTAAGATAGAAAAAAGTGGCGATATTTATTATATTTCTGGCAAAGCTGTCGAGCGATTAGTGGCCATGACCGACCTTGATAATGAGTCGGCAGTATACCGCCTCCAGCGAGCCTTTAAGAGAATGGGAATTGATGATGCACTAAGAGAACATGGCATAAAACCTGGTGATACAGTAAAAATAGGAGATTTTGAATTTTATCACGTAGAATAAATAAATTCAAATCCAAAATCTTATATTTGAAAGACTATAGTCAAGTATGATATAATTTTTTGTAATTTAAGGCATGTAGAGGGAGGACTTGTCTTGTCGAAAATTAAAAGGGTGGGTATAATGGGAGGTACTTTTGACCCCATCCACTACGGCCATCTTGTTACTGCCGAAGCGGCTCGAACCGAATTTCAACTAGATAAAGTTATATTTACACCTACTGGAAATCCGCCTCATAAGAGGTATCCCGTTACCCCAGCTGAACAAAGATACCTGATGACTGTACTTGCTATCAATGACAATCCTTATTTCGAAGTGTCGAGAATGGAAATTGACAGACCTGGCTTAACTTATACAGTGGATACATTGGAGAGTTTTTATAAAGAATTAGGAAACGACGTGAGGCTTTTTTTTATCAGCGGAGCTGATGCAGTTTTGGATATATTGACTTGGAAAGATGTAGATAGAGTGCTAAGTTACTGTACATTTATAGCTGCAACCAGACCCGGTTATCCTATGGATAAATTAAACCAAAAAATATCCCAGTTAAAAGAACTTTACGGCAGGGAAGTTTACCCTATGAAGGTTACGGGCCTTGACATATCTTCTACGGATATACGCAGGAGAGTCAAAGAAGGCCTGTCTATCAAATACTTGCTTCCGCCCAGTGTAGAAGTATTTATTCAGAAGAATAATTTATATCGGTGAAAGGGATGTTGGAAGATTTAATTGAGAAACTTAAGCAAAATCTAGATGAAAAGCGATTTAATCATTCTTTGGGTGTTATGGAAACTGCAGCTAAATTGGCTAAGCACTACGGTGCAGATATCAAAAAGGCAGAAATAGCAGGCTTGTTGCATGATTGTGCAAGATGTATGGATACTTTCAGTCAGTTGAAAATGGCAGAAAATTTTGGTATACTTTTAGATGATATTTCAAAGCGTGAAAAGGCTTTGATTCATGGACCTCTAGGTGCTGTACTGGCAAAGCTGGATTATGGTATTACGGATGATGAAATACTCAATGCAATTAAAATCCATACTACCGGTGATACAAACATGAGCCTGCTGGAAAAAATAATTTTTCTCTCTGATTTTATTGAACCCGGGAGATGTTTTCCGGGGGTGGAGAAGTTGAGAGCAAAGGCCTTTAAAGATCTGGATGAAGCGCTTCTTGATGCTTTTGACTCGACAATTAAATATGTTTTAGACAAAGGGAGTTTATTACATCCAAAGACCATTACAGCTAGAAATTTTATTCTCATGCAGAGGGAGAGCGAGGAACATGAAAAGGCCTTTTAAAATAGCTTTATTTATTTTAGTCTTTATTGTGTTTTCACTAGGAAGTGGATTTTATTACGTTTATTGGAGCTTAAAGAATCCTATAGAACCAGGGTTAGATCAAGATACTCCTACCAGTACCGATGAATTTGTAAAGGGTGGCCGACAGAATATATTGCTTTTAGGCATGGATGCAGGTACTATAGGGGCTAAAGAAGAATATAACCGGCACCGGACTGACACTATTATAGTAGTTAGTATAGATCAAAAGAATAAAGATGTAAAAATTTTATCTGTACCTCGGGACACTAGAGTTCGGATAGACGGATATGGCATTCAGAAGATAAATGCTGCAATGGCCTTTGGCGGTGCTGATTTGGCAGTAAAAACTGTGAAAGATTTTTTAGGCGTTCCCATTCACAATTATGTTGCAATTAAACTTTCAAGTTTTAGAAATATAGTTGACGCTTTAGGTGGCGTTGAAGTAGATATACAACAATCAATGAGGTATTCTGATCCGGCCGGAGGCATATATATAAACTTATCACCGGGGAAACAAGTACTTGATGGAGAAAAAGCAGAACAGTTTGTAAGATTTAGGGGATATCCGGAAGGCGATATAGGCCGTATAAAAGCTCAGCAGCAGTTTATGGAAGCACTGGTTAAAACAGTTCTCAGACCTTCTACCATTTTGAAATTGCCTAAGCTGATAGATATTGTTCTGGATAATGTGGAAACTGACCTTCAACCTTTGGAATTGGCTAATCTCGCAAATTTTGCCAGACAAATAAAACAGGAAAACATAAAGATGTACATGATACCAGGTGAAGGTAAGTATATTTCTGGGATAAGTTATTTTATTCCTTATCAAAATCAGATGAATGAAATGATCGACGAGATTTTCTTTGATGATGGCAGCATTAAAGTTGCCGTATTAAACGGCAATGGTGAACAAGGTATTGCCTCTAAAGTAGCCAGTAAGTTACAATCACAGGGCTTTAAAGTGGTTACTGTTGCTAATGCAGATAGTTTCGACTATGAAACCACAACTATAATATATCCGAGTGGCAAAAAGAATGATGCAGAGAAAATTGCACAGGTGATTTCAGAAGCTCGCATAGAGGAAGAAGCTGACGATAGCATTACTCTTCCTACCATAATCATTGGAAAAGATATAAATTAATTCATGGAGGGAAATGAATGACAAAAGACCCTAAAACTTGTGCCCTTAGAGCGGCGAGTATTTTAGAGGATAAAAAGGGTCAGGACGTATTAGTGCTGGATATTAGTTCTGTAGCAGTTTTTTCGGATTACTTCGTGATAGCGACAGGTATATCACCAATTCATGTTCAAGCTCTATCTGACGAAGTGGAAAAAAAGCTTATTGAAGAAGGTTATAGCCTTAGGAGTAAGGAAGGGTACGGAGAAGGTAAATGGGTTTTGCTTGATTTTTATGATGTGATAGTGCATATATTTCACAAGCCCGAAAGGGAATATTATATGCTGGAAAGGCTATGGGCTGATGCAAACCCTATAGAGTTTTCAGAGAGCAGTATTGACGCTCAAAAGAGTTTAGAATATAATTAGAAAAATTTAAAATGCTATGAAGGAGTAGTACGGGTTGGTTTGCTCTTTACAGAGAACCGGGGCAATGGTGAGAACCGGAAGAGTAACTCCCTGAACTCGCCTTCAAATAATGCCGACAGGCGTTAAAATGTCAAAGCTGGGCCTTACATAATCTTTTATGGGCCAATTAGGGTGGTACCGCGAGAAAAGTTTCTCGTCCCTAACAGGGATTAGAAACTTTTTTTTAATATTTGAAACCTGCACATGAAGGAGGAAACAGGAATTGAAATACGATTTTAATCAGATTGAAAGCAAATGGCAGAAAAAATGGGAAGAAGACGGAATTTATAAGACATCAGAAGACTATGGAAAACCTAAATTTTATTGTCTTGAAATGTTTCCATATCCCTCTGGAAATCTCCACATGGGTCATATGCGCAACTATTCAATAGGTGATGTAATTGCGCGTTTTAAGAGAATGAACGGCTACAATGTTCTTTATACCATGGGGTGGGATTCTTTTGGACTTCCTGCAGAAAATGCAGCGATAAAACACAATATTCATCCCCATAAGTGGACCTGGAGCAATATTGAGAACATGAAATCTCAGCTAAAACAACTTGGCTTTAGTTATGATTGGGACCGAGAAGTAGCTACATGCCATCCAGGCTACTATAAATGGACTCAATGGTTTTTCCTGCTGCTATATAAAAGAGGCCTTGCTTATAAAAAGAAAGCTGCTGTCAACTGGTGTCCCTCTTGTGCAACGGTTTTGGCCAATGAGCAGGTAGTCGATGGCAAATGCGAGCGCTGTAAATCTGAGGTCGTTGGAAAAGAACTTGAACAGTGGTTTTTCAAGATTACAGACTACGCTGATGAGCTTTTAAAGGATTTGGAGAAGCTTACAGGGTGGCCGGATAAGGTTAAAATTATGCAGCACAATTGGATCGGGCGGAGCGAAGGCGTGCAGTTTGCCTTTACTGAAGAGAAAACCGGTGAAAAAATAGAGGTTTTTACCACACGGCCAGATACAGTCTACGGGGTTTCATATATAGTTTTAGCCCCCGAGCATCCATTAGTCGACACTTTTTGTGCGGGAACCAAATATGAAATCCCAGTAAAAAGGTTTAAAGAGAAAATGACCCAATACAATGAGGTAGACAGGACTTCCACTGAGACAGAAAAGGAAGGTATGTTTATCGGATCATATGCCGTAAATCCCATGAATGGCGACAAAGTTCCCATTTGGATAGCCAACTATGTATTGATGGGATACGGCACTGGTGCTGTAATGGGTGTTCCGGCCCATGACCAGCGTGATTTTGAGTTTGCCAAAAAATATAATTTGCCCATAAAAGTTGTCATATCTCCCAAAGACAAAGTATTAAAGCCGGAAGAAATGACTGAAGCTTATGCAGATGAGGGGATTTTGGTAAACTCCGACAGATTTAATGGCATGAATAGTCAGGAGGCTATCAAAGCAATAGGCCAATATATGAGTGAAAATGGCATAGGAGATTTTAAAGTAAACTTTAAATTAAGGGACTGGCTTATTTCAAGACAAAGATATTGGGGTGCTCCAATTCCCATAATCTACTGCGATAAATGCGGCATTGTTCCGGTGCCTGAGGAGGATTTGCCGGTACTGCTCCCTGAAGATGTTGAATTTAAACCTCAGGGGACTTCTCCTCTTGAGACCTGTGAAGAGTTTTTACACACCACATGCCCTAACTGTCACGGTCCAGCCCGAAGGGAGACAGATACCATGGATACTTTCATGTGTTCCTCCTGGTATTTCTACAGATATACGGATCCCAAAAATCAGACAGCACCATTTGATAAGAAAAAGGTAAGTTACTGGATGCCTGTAGACCAATATATAGGCGGCGTAGAACATGCAATACTGCATCTGATGTATTCAAGGTTTTTCAACAAAGTCCTAAGGGATGCCGGTTTAGTAGACATCGATGAACCTTTCCAAAATCTGCTTACTCAGGGAATGGTTTTAAAAGACGGCGCAAAGATGTCCAAATCTCTAGGAAACACAGTAAGTCCTGAAGAAATCGTAGCAAAGTATGGGGCAGATACTGCAAGGCTCTTTATACTCTTCGCCGCTCCGCCAGACAGAGATTTGGAATGGAGTGACCAAGGTGTAGAAGGGTGCTTTAGATTTATTCAAAGAGTTATACGATTAGTAGAAGACTTGTCCAACAAATTAGAAACTGCTGAGGACGCAGGTGACAAGGATAGGGAAGTGCGTTTTATAACACATAAAACCATAAAGAAAGTAACGGAAGATATCAGCGAAAGATTTAACTTCAATACCGCCATAAGTGCTATTATGGAAATGGTAAACAGCTTAAATGATTATAAAAACTGCAAAGTTTCCAAAGAAGTGTTAAAAGAAGCATTAGAAAACCTCCTTTTGCTCCTTGCTCCTTTTGCTCCACATATAACCGAGGAATTATGGCACCAAATCGGCCACGAAAACAGTATTCACTTAATGGCTTGGCCTAAATACGATGAGGCAGCCCTTGTAGAAGATGAAATAGAAATAGTTGTTCAAATAAACGGAAAGCTAAGAGATAAAATGACTATTTCTGCCCAAGCTACCGAAGAAGAAATGCGTGAGGCGGCACTGAAGCGGGAAAAACTTGTGCCATTTTTAGAAGGCAAGCAAATTGTAAAAGTCATAGCAGTGCCTAAGAAGTTGGTAAACATAGTGGTAAAATAGTTTTTACTTTAGAGCATGGCTGTAAACTGCAGCTATGCTCTTTTTGCTTCAATTTGATTTTAAGGTTTTCAATTTGTAATTTGTGAAAAATGACAACATATGCAAATTATCAGGTATATTTGATATTATTGTTTTGACTTGTAAAGTAATGTAAAATGTTAATAGATATATGATTTTGATTATGTGCGAAATGAGGTTGATAAATTATGTTAAAAGGGGAACATCTTTTAAAACTGATGATATTTGGCCTCACAGAAAAAGCTGAAGATTTCATATTGGGAGGTTTCCAACCATGACTGCCAGATGTATTATGGTGCAAGGCACTGGATCCTCTGTAGGAAAAAGTCGTCTAGTTACAGGCCTTTGCAGGGTTCTTAAGCAAGATGGTTTTAAAGTGGCCCCCTTTAAAGCCCAAAACATGGCTTTAAATTCGTATATAACACATGAAGGCCTTGAAATGGGCAGAGCCCAAGCCGTTCAAGCTGAAGCGTGTGGTGTTGAGCCTTCCGTTTTGATGAATCCGGTTTTATTAAAACCCCACACAGACAAAAACAGTCAGGTGATAGTCAAGGGCAGGCCCTTTGGCAGTCTTTCGGCGATGGATTACCATGAATACAAGATAAAGCTATTGAAAGTAGTAAAAGAGTGCTATGATGAACTAGCTAAAGATAATGATATTATCGTTATAGAAGGTGCCGGAAGTCCAGCCGAGATAAACTTGAGGGAAAGAGATATAGTGAACATGGGTATGGCCCAATTGGTAGATGCACCTGTTGTCCTTGTAGGGGATATTGATAGGGGAGGAGTTTTTGCAGCTTTAGCGGGCACGTTGCTTTTGTTAACTGAGGAAGAAAAAGCACGGGTGAAGGCAGTTATCATCAATAAGTTTAGAGGAGATTTAAAGCTTTTAGAGCCGGGCCTTAAAATGCTTGAAGACATAATAAACCGACCTGTGCTTGGAGTTATTCCTTATACTGATATTTATGTAGATGAGGAAGATTCACCGGAAACTGAAAGACATAGGCTTTTACAAAAGTATAAAATCCACGAAAAGGATATACATCAACAAAGGCCCTTACATATAAAAATACTGTCCCTGCCGCGAATTACCAATTTTACAGATTTTGTACCTTTAGGTGAATTTGACGATATCAAAATTACATATGTATCAGGAGGCCCAATTGAAGATGCTGATGTGGTGATAATTCCCGGTTCTGAAAATCCCATTGAAAGTATAGAGTTTATCAAAGCAAGAGGCTGGGATAAAGAGATCAGTACCCTTTGCCAAAAGGGTGCGGTGATTTTAGGTATAGGAAGCAGCTTCTCGCTACTTGGCAAGACTTTTACAACTAATTTTGCAGATGCTCCTATCAAAGGTTTAGGTCTGTTAGATGTACATATAAAATTACTGCAAAAGGAACCTTCGCGAGTAACGGGAGAGGTTGAATCTGGTTTGCCTTATGAGGCAAATATCTTGAGCGGGACACAGGTGGAAGGTTATAGAATATACTCTGGTGAGATAACCATGAAAGACAATGCAGAAAAAGAGTTTATAAAAATAAATGGCAATACCAATGGCGATTTTGATGGCCTTATTTCTCAAACAGGACAGGTTATAGGAACATTTGTGCATGGTATTTTTGACAATGCCAATTTCGCTCAAAAATTTGTAAATTATTTAAAAAGCTTAAGGTTTAATGAGAGTGTTATGGACAAGACCTATTCTTCTTTTAATTTTAAAGAGTACAGAGAAGGTGAATATGACCGCTGGGCTGATGTGATAAGAAATAGTCTTGATATGGATATGCTGTATAGTATTATAGGGATAACAAATAGGTAACCGGAGCGTGAAGGAAATGTTTGATTTCAGTAAAAGAGAAAAAATACTTCTAGGTCTTTTACTGGTATTGATCATTTCTGTTATATCAATTTCATATTATGCCTTTTTTAGAAAAGAACCGGAGATAGCCTTTAAGCTTCAAGATGAACCGGCAATTCCGGTAGCAGCATCAAAAGTGGAGGCAGAGAAAATCGTTGTTCATGTGGCCGGTGCAGTAAAAAATCCTGGGGTATACACCCTTGACGAGGGGAAAAGGGTAAAAGATGCTATAGAAATAGCAGGGGGAGCCCTCCCAGAGGCAGATCTTTTAAGGCTTAATCTTGCTCAGAAAATACACGATGAAGATAAATTGTATGTTCCCAAAATAGGAGAAACGCCTGAACAATTAGAGCAGGCAAATGAGTCCTATGGTGCTACTGTAGGTATTAGTTCAAAAAGCGATGGTAAAGTGAACATAAATACTGCAGACGAGACTGAACTTATACAATTGCCAGGAATAGGCCCGGCAACTGCACAAAAAATAATTGATTATAGGACTACTAACGGCTTTTTTAAATCAATTGAAGACATCAAAAAGGTTTCGGGAATAGGCGACAAAAAATTTGAACAGCTAAAAGATAAAATCAGAGTAAAGTGAGATGACAGCGGAACGTTTTGTTTGCCATAATGACAATGGGGACACTTTAACCGTCATATTGCATTTTTTATAACGGGAGAATGATTTACTTGCTCATGTTTAAACTTCTTGACATGTAGACGCAATGGGCGTCATTTTTTGTGACAAGAAAATGTCGCCGGAGCATTATATCTTGCCGTTCGGTTTTGCGTTTTCCTCCTGTTCCTTTCTTCTTTTGTCACCGATGGTACATAGAGTATATAACACAACTGAGAACATAATAAGCGATGTAGCTAGAACGTTGGGGAGTTCAAAAATAAAATTACGAGTTATTATTGTTGCAAGCAGCACGACCACGGCAATTGATTTGCCTAATATTACTTCTTTTTTCTTCATACAATCACCTCTATTATGACTTTCGGCGAAGGTTTTGGCCCGACATCAGCATTGGCGTTTATAGGGAGCATGAAAATATTGCATGCTACAATAAATATAACTAGCGAGTATTTTCTCATGCTAAACACTCCTGCAATAATAATCAATTCAATAATATCATAAAAAGGCTCAGGGTAAGTATCACAAAGTTTAAAAACAATGGTATTTGGGGCAAATTTGACAAGCTGTGTATACTTTTGATATAACAATAATATACTACTAATAGACAGAGAAAAAATGGAAAAAGGACTTTTTTTAAAAATGTAGAAGTCCATAAGAGACCTTTTAAAAAGGGGGAGTTTTGTGTTTTTGTTTAAAGCCTATTGGTGGGCTGTTGTCTCCGCAGTGGTAGTACTATTCATTGTCGGAGCAACTATTTACGCTATTTTAGAAAAAGAGGTGGTTATTAGAGACGAAGACCAGGAAGTTAAAGTTTCAACTTTTGCCAATACCGTAGATGAACTGCTGGAGCAGGAGAATATAACTTTAGAACCTGAAGATGTAATTACACCAAGTGGCGATACAGACCTCAAGGAAGGTATGCAAATAACCATAAAGCGAGCTTTTCCAGTAAAGATAGCCGTCGACGGGCAAGAAATAACGGTGAAAACTCAGCCTGATAAGGTAGAAAATATATTGGCTAAGGCCAATATCAAGTTAAATGAAAAAGATAAAATTCAGCCGGCACTTAGTGAGTACATATCAGCAGATGCTGAAATAAATATAATCAGAGTCGAAGAACGAATTACAACGGAAGTTAAGAGCATACCCTTTGAAACTGTATCCAGAAAGGACTATAATCTTCCACTGGGTGAAAAGAAAGTAATCCAAAAGGGAGAGGAAGGTCAGGAAGAAGTAACTACAATAGAAGTACTTGAGAATGGCAAAGTTGTATCGGCAACTACCGAGTCTAAAGTCATAAAAGCCCCAAAGCCTCAGATTGTGCTGACGGGGACGGTTCAAGTTGCATCACGTGGTGGCGTAAATTTTTCATATACAGATAAAAAACGCATGTTAGCAACAGCTTACACTCATACAGGCAATCGCACTGCTACAGGAACGATGCCTAGAGTAGGTGTAGTGGCTGTAGATCCAAATGTTATTCCTCTGGGTACAAGGCTCTATGTAGAAGGTTATGGCTTTGCACGAGCTGAGGATACCGGTGGTGCTATAAAAGGCGATAAAATAGATTTGTTTTTGGAAACCGCTGAGGAAACCAAGCGTTTTGGAAGACGATGGGTCACTGTGTATATATTAAAATAAGATCTATCGAAAATAGATTTTATGGTTTGGAAAACCTATTTCTTCAAATAAAATTAGCACTGCATATCAATTTGCAGTGCTAATTTTATTTGAAGAAATAATTATCTATATCTATAAGTAACATAGCGGATTTTTCTTTTGTGCCTTTGATACCGTCTAATTCCTACCATTATCCTAAAGGGAGTATAGACGGCCAAAGTGATTGTAAGGAGCCAAAACCACCAGAAAGTATATATTTTTCTTTTTACATCATTAGCTGCGATTAAATCTATACTACCTAGCTCATCTTCTCCTTGATAAAATACCAGTTTACCGAGCACATCGCCTTTAGCAATGGGAGCTTTTATATCTTTATTTAAAGTCATTTTTGTGGTAATTGGCAGACTATTTTTTTTAACTACAGTAGTAAATCCATCTTTTGTTACTATCTTAACCGGATCGCCGTATTTGACATTTTCTTCTGTAATATTTGCATTCTCACTTATTACATTTTTTATTTCAAAATTTTCAAAGCAGTAGTCTAATAAAGCTGCACTGTCAGACCAAATATCGGCATTGGACTTTAACATAACTGAAATTAGCTGCCAACCGTTTCGAGTCGCCGATGCTACCAAAGTATTCCCGGCGGTGCTTGTGTAACCAGTCTTTACGCCATCTGCCCCTTCATAGTTCCAAAGGAGTTTATTTAAATTTATCAGCTGCCTGTCCCATTCCTGACCCTGCCAAGGTATTTCCATAGTTTTCGTAGAAACTATTTTTCTGAATTCAGGAAGGTTTAAAAGCGCATAGCGTGAAATGAGAGCTAAATCGTATGCAGTAGTTAAATGGCCTTCGTCCGGTAAACCACTTGGATTTACAAAGGTAGTATTGTAAGCTCCGATTTCTTTAGCTTTATCGTTCATCATTTGCACGAAGGCTTCAACACTTCCGCCAATATGTTCTGCTATTGCAATAGCAGCGTCATTTCCAGAATTAAGCATCATGCCGTAGAGCATTTGTTCTAAAGTCAGTTGTTCCCCTTCTTCCAGGTAGATTCTTGTTCCATCAGCAAGGGGAGGCTCTTTGCTTGTAACTACCATATCCGAAAGATTGCCTTTTTCAAGAGCTAAAATTGCTGTCATTATTTTTGTGGTACTTGCAGGTTCCAACGGAACATGGGAATTTTTTTCATACAAAACCTTTCCGGTTAACACATCCATTACTATACCTGCTTCCCCAGTAATTGCCGGAGGAACAGGCTTGCTGGTATCAGCAAATGCTACAGATGCAGAAAAAATAAAAAAACAAAGGAACGCAGCAATATATGTATTAAAGTATATATACTTTTTCATAATTTCACCTCAAAGTATGAACTCAACTTTTTATCTCTCCATAAGCTTTTTTTTACTAAAAATAAGTATATCAAAACCAGGAATCCATGCCAACTGTAATTTGTTGAAAAACCTGGTGCATAAAAACCATCGTAATCCTTAAAATAAATACAAGAATGGAGGGAAAGGTATTTATGCATATCCCGCCCAAGTTAGAGTATGCACGACACATGCTTACATATAAAGAGAGTCTAAAAGAGTTAACGCAGTCTTTAAAAGATTTGGAAGGTCAGCTGGATGATAATCTTCAACAGATGCTTGTAAAATCTTCTAGCCTTGTAAAATTAAATAAGGGCATAAAGGAAATAGAACTTTTATGCCAAGCTTTAGCTGATATTAATGATGATAAAAGCACTAAGGCCAAGGAACTTCTAATTACTTTGCGACGAAAGCTATTTGAAAATGAGAGTTTACTTATGGAAGAAATTCAAAAATCCATGTTAAAAGCAGCAGAGGCTATGATAGATGCAAGTAATGGAATTACAATAATGGCAAGTTTTATCAGCATGAGCAAGATTCTAGATAAATTTGAAAAAGGGTGAAGAACACATGAGTTTTTTGGAAGATTTATTTCTGCATACTTACAAATCAATTATCCTTTTTACTGTAAGCCTTGTAGTAGTAAGACTCATGGGCAAGCGCACGGTTGCCCAACTTTCTCCTTTCGACCTTATATTTATAATTATAATGGGTTCTGCTATTGCAATACCGCTGGAAGATCACGATATCAGGCTTACTCACGGTATCGTTCCAGTTATCATTACATCATTGTTAAACTACATGCTGGCTATTATAATTACTAAAAATCGGGCCATTGAAAATTTCATACAGGGCACATCCCGAGTGTTGGTTAGAAAAGGAGAAGTTCTGTTAGGTAATCTGAAAAAAGAGCGAATTACTATGGCAGATCTGCTTATTTTATTGAGAGAAAAGGATGTAACGAATATTAATGAAGTGGAAGAAGCCACAATAGAACCCAACGGAAAATTGAGCGTAATAAAGAAAAAATATATGCAGACAGTAACACCCAGAGATTTAGGCCTATGGTCAAATCAAGGAATTTTCCCAACTGTAATGATAGCTCAAGGTGAAGTAATTTATGATAATTTAGACAAAGTTGGCATTAGCATCGATGAGATGCTCAAACAACTAAATCAAAAGGGGATAACGAGACTTAAAGATATCAGTGCCGCTTGGATTGATGAAGAGGGAAATGTAAGTGTTAAGTGTATCAATGAGGGAATCAGACAGTAAAAGAAGTTGGTGGTCATATGACAAGTGATAAAAAAAGCGTTTTTAATAAAATAGATGTAAGTGCAGATGAAATAAAAAAACAATACGGTGTAGATTTATATTTGTTTTTAGACGCAGTGTCATTGGGACTTAACGATGCTGAAATAGCTGATCTTACAGGTTACGACCTGGATAAAGTAATACAGGTAAGAAAGCGACTCGGAAATGTTACCAGTGAAATAGGAATAAACTACAAGAAAAATCTTCCTAAACCAGATCGTTCTTAAATTTAAAATCAATTCCCAAATAGGAAAAGTATTATAAGAGGAATTGTGAAATATTTGACAATACCCTTTTTTATTTATATAATGTTTTTAGAGCAAAATCCAAACTATCGAAAAATGTTATTATTTTGTCGAGCTGAGGGGAGAGCTTATGAGAACAATTAGTGTCTGTGTGGGCAGCTCATGCCATTTAAAAGGATCTTACGATATCATAAAAAAGTTAAAAGACCTCATAAAAGAACATGATCTTGAAGGCAAATGGGAGTTAAAGGCAGAGTTTTGCTGCAACAATTGCCGCAATCCTGTTTCTGTGAGAATAGATGACAGCGAGCTGTATTCCATTGATGTAGAAAGAGCCGAGGCCTTTTTCAAGGAGAAGATACTGGGGGCTTAATCTAATGGAGGTCATTAACTTTGCTAGTGCAAATTGTAAAAATTGCTACAAATGTTTAAGAACATGTCCCGTAAAAGCAATACGTATGGAAAACGACCAGGCCCAGATAGTTGATGAAAGATGTATTACCTGCGGAACGTGTCTTACTATTTGTCCTCAAAATGCCAAAACTATAAAAAGCGATGTACAGCGTGTAAAAGAGCTTTTAAAAAGAGACAAGGATATCGCAGTAAGTCTAGCGCCATCTTTTGCGGGGGTTTTTCCCTTTAAACATTATAGTCAAATCGTATCAGCGTTAAAGAGATTAGGCTTTTCAAATGTTTATCAAACATCGGTTGGTGCGAGACTTATTGCCTCAGACTATTTAAAGCACTATAACGATAAATCAAAACCGAACCTGATCACAACAGCATGTCCTGCAATCAATTATCTTGTTCAAAAATACTATCCGGAACTTGTGGACTGTTTAGTTCCGGTAGTATCTCCTATGGAAGCCCATGGCAGATACCTAAAAAAAATTAAGGGGCACAAGGAAGTTGCTTTTATCGGGCCTTGTCTTGCAAAAAAAGTAGAGATTCATGACAGCGGCAATTACGGCATTGATGCAGCTTTGACTTTTGAGGAACTTCTAGCATGGTGGAAGGAAGAGGGGATAGATCCAATACTTGAACCCGTTAATGAGGATGAGAACGGCTTTTGTGATGATGCCAATTTTTATCCCATACCCGGGGGCAGTTACAAAACTATAGAGCCGCTTATAGAAGATCCCTGGCGGGAGTTTATTGAAGTTAGCGGCAAAGAAAATTGCATGCTGATGCTAGATGAATTAAGAAAAGGCGAGTTTCATCGCACATGGATAGAAATGAACGCCTGCGAAGGTGGCTGCGTAAATGGGCCGGCTATTGGCGGCATAGAACGAGGACTTTTTAAAAGGATTAAATGTGTAAAAATTTTTGCGCGGCATAACAGCCCTTGCAGAGAGTCTATTCTCTTAACCGATCAGAAGCCATCCCTTGATTTTGAAAAACACTTTGAGCCTACTCCAATAAAAACCAAAAAACCCAGTGACCAAGACATAACTCGTATCTTAGAGGCTACAGGGAAGTATAGACCTGAACATGAGTTGAACTGTGGCGCCTGTGGCTATAATTCATGCCGTGAAAAAGCAGAGGCAGTGTACAATGGCATGGCGGAAATTCATATGTGCCTGCCGTATATGCGAAATCGGGCCGAATCCCTTTCGAATCTCATTATCCAATCTACGCCTAATGCTATTATTGCAGTTGATAAAGATATGAATGTTCAGGTGTTCAACAATGGCGCTGAAAAAATGTTTAGAGTAAATAGTGCCGATATGATCCACAAACCTTTAAGTTTGCTTTTCGATGATGATGACTTTAAGTTTGTAAGTAAAACACACCAAAATATCAAAAAGAAAAAGGTGGTTTTACCAGAGTACGGCCTGATAACCCAGCAAAATATATATTACGAGAAAGAACATTCATTGGTAATAAGCATTATAACCGATATTACTGAGCAAGAGCAAGTTCGGGAAAGAGATGCAAGACTCCGCAAGGAGACAGTAAAAACTGCCCAAGAGGTTATTGATAAACAAATGAGAGTTGCTCAAGAAATCGCAAGTGTCTTAGGCGAGACAACGGCCGAGACAAAAGTTTTGTTAAATAAAATACAGCGACTTTTAATCGATGAGATACCGGGTGAAGAGTGATGGAAGTAAGAACCGAGGTGTATTGGGAGAGTTTAAATAAATACGGTGAAGAACTGTGCGGAGACAAAACCGAAGCAGTTCAAAGTCCAGAAGAAACCATAATGGTAATGGCTGATGGCTTAGGAAGCGGAGTAAAAGCAAACATTCTTTCTACGCTGACGACTAAAATCGCTTTGACCATGTTGCGTCAAGGTTCTTCTATTGAAGAAACGGTAAAAACCATAATAGCCACACTGCCTATATGCAAAGTCAGAAAAATAGCCTATTCCACTTTTACAATAATACGAGTGGACTCCAAGGGCAACTGTTATATTGTTGAATACGGCAATCCGCCGGTTATTCTTTTGCGAGAAGGTAAAGTCGTTAAGCTTGAAGGAACAAAGAGGCAGATAGCAGGCAAAGAAGTAAGGGAACACAGGTTAAAAGTGCAGCGAAACGACATTTTTATTGCCATGAGTGATGGAGTGGTGCATGCCGGGGTAGGTGGAATACTAAACTTAGGTTGGCAATGGGATAATATAGCCCAGTATATTGAGAAAGTGTCCAAAGTGGAAACCACCGTTGTAAGTCTTGTAAAATTGCTTTCTACTGCCACAACAAATTTTTATATGGACAAACCGGGTGATGATGCCACTATTGCTGCCATAAAAATCATTTCTCCAAACTTTGTAACGGTTTTTGCAGGTCCCCCACAGAATTCTGCTGACGATGAAAAATTAGTAAAGCGGTTAATGCAAAATCCTGGGAAAAAAGTAGTCTGTGGGGGGACCGCTGCTCAAATTGTGGCCAGAATTTTAGATAAAGAGATAAAAACTTCTACAAATTTTATTGATCCCGCTATTCCTCCCATTGCCTGGGTTAAGGGTATTGATTTGGTAACTGAAGGCGTATTAACATTAGATCGCACCCGCAAACTGCTGACCAGATTTGTAGATGCAAATATTCAATATAAAGAACTTCGAAAACTTGAGCAACAAGAGGATGGTGCGTCGAAACTAGCCAGAATTCTTTTGGAAGCTACGGATATCACTTTTCTTTTAGGTAAAGCTATAAACCCAGCCCATCAAAATCCTGATTTTCCAAAGAATCTTTCAATTAAATTAAATATAATAAGAGAATTAGTGGATATATTAGAAAAAATGGGCAAGTATATAGAAATTTTTTATTATTAATTAAGTTTCTCATCCATTTTAAGCTTTACATCTTTTCTAGTGCCAGGTGTATTACTTTTTTGTTGAGCTACCTGGGATTTTACTTCCCTGGGAGAAGGTCTACCTTCGAACTTGTAATAAATATTGGGTCTTGCATCTTGTTGAGAGGCTTTTTGTTGTGTAAACATTTTTTTCTTATTAGGCATGAAACTCACTCCGATTCTTAGAATAATCGTCACGTTTGATCGAGGCTCGATAAAACATCGTCAAAAAGGTTTATTTTACATTTATTGTTTTTCCAATGAATACAAGATTCACAGCTCACTTCGTTTTCTATATTTTCCGAAGCAAGTGTCCAAGAAATATTATGTGCTTGAACGTATCCCGGGCACATTTTACCTACTGAACGAAGCTGCATTTTGCTGACCATCACATAACGACCTCCAAAATAGTAGTTGCTGTATTTATTGTTTGATAAAATACACAGATTTATTATAAAAAGTTATGGCTTTTATAGTTAGTGTGAATATAGTATAATATACGAGTGCTTAGGGTTTAACCAAAAAATTTTAAAGCAAACTTAAATCACGAGGTGAGCTTATTGAATAAAAGGGATAAGTTTGCAACGAATCTTGGGGTTCTTGCGGCTACTCTGGGTTCGGCTGTAGGTCTTGGCAATATATGGAAATTTCCCTATTTTACCGGCCAATATGGAGGAGCAGCTTTTATTATCATTTATTTGATTTGTGTAGTGCTGGCTGGCGTGCCGGTTATGGTTTCCGAATTTATAGTTGGAAGACGAGCAAACTCAAACCCAGTGGGAGCATTTAAAAAATTAGCACCTGGAACAGCATGGTATGCAATTGGGTACTCAGGCATTGCAGCTTCTTTTCTAATCATGCTCTTTTATACCAGTGTGGCAGGATGGGTATACTCTTATATTTTTCGAGCCTTGAGCGGCACTTTCATTAATGCCAGTCCGGAGATGACCATTGGGGTTTTTGGGAAACTGATAACCAGCAATTATGAGCCAATAATATGGCAGATCATCGTTCTTATCGTAGTTAGTTCCATTATTATTGCTGGGGTTCAAAAGGGTATTGAGAGAATGACCAAAACCTTGATGCCCTTACTGTTCGTGCTTTTGTTATTGTGTGATATAAGGGCTCTTACTTTACCGGGAGCCCAAATGGGCGTTGAGTTCTTATTTAAACCGGATTTTACAAAGATTACCAGAGAAGTTATCATAATAGCTTTAGGGCTGGCTTTCTTTAAGTTGTCGGTTGGTATGGGGACCATGGTGACCTATGGAAGTTATTTTGATAAGAATCAAAACCTTCCCGGCACTGCTGTGAAGGTTGCTCTTTCAGACATTTTAGTATCCATGATGGCGGGTCTTGCCATATTCCCCGCAGTTTTTGCATTTGGATTTGAACCTGACGCAGGTCCCGGCCTGTTATTTATCACAATACCCATGGTATTTAGCAAAATGCCCTTAGGCAATATTTTGCTGACAATATTTTTCTTATTGACAGCAATAGCCGCCACCACTGCCATGATGTCTCTTCTGGAAGTACCTGTGGCTTATTTGGTAGAGGAAAAGGGCTATTCTCGCACAAAAGCTACTTTAACTTCCGCTGCAACGATAGCCATCCTTGGTTCTACTGCATCACTTTCAGCCGATGCAGGGTCGCTTCTTGGAAGCATAAAGATTTTCGGTAAGACTTTCTTTGATCTATATGACTATATATCTTCAAATATCTTAATGCCTGTGGGAGGTTTGTTTACAGTTATTTTTATAGTTTGGGTTTTGGGTAAAGCAAACCTTGCGGCGGAACTTTCCAACGATGGACAGTTGAATAATAAAGGTGTTATAAACCTGTTTTATTTAATCGTCAAATATATGACACCTTTGTTGATAATAATCATTTTCTTAAATTCCATAGGTGTACTGAAGATTTAAATAGCTTAATATTTTCGGTTTATAAAAAAAGCCTGGTGTGTAAAAACATCAGGCTTTTTTAAAGTGCAGCCGCTCTTATAACAGAAGGTTTAAGCATCTGAAATGCTTTTTTTCAGCTTTTTCCTATGCTATAATAGAGGACAAAGCGGGGGAGAGGAGATATCAGATGAACTTAGAACAAGTTTTGGATCAGTTTAAGATTCAGGAGCGTTTTAGCAAAAACATAACACATTGGGAGATCATTCCCCAAAAGCCCGGTGAGTATGAGGATTTTCCGGAATACCTAAGTCCTAAGCTAGTTTCGGCTTTAAAGAAGAAAGGGATATACAAGCTTTATTCTCATCAGAGAAGGGCCTTAGATGAAGTTATGTCAAATCACAATATTACAGTGGTTACCCCTACCGCTTCCGGTAAGTCCCTTTGCTATAATCTGCCCGTCTTAAATGCGCTCATTTCTGACAAAGATGCCAGAGCTATATATCTTTTTCCAACAAAAGCCCTCTCCCAGGATCAAGTATCGGAGCTTATGGAACTAATTGATGAAATGGATGAAGATATAAAAACATTTACATATGATGGAGACACTCCCGTTAATGCGCGTGTGGCTATACGCAAAGATGGCCATATAGTTGTTACGAATCCGGATATGCTGCACACCGGTATCCTGCCCCATCATACCAAGTGGATGAAACTCTTTACTAATTTAAAGTATATAGTGATCGATGAAATACATATTTACCGAGGAATTTTTGGGAGCCATACCGCCAATGTGCTAAGGAGACTTAGACGCATATGCAATTTTTACGGATCTGATCCTATTTTTATCTGCTGTTCGGCTACCATTGCAAATCCGGGAGAGCTTTCGCAAAAATTGACCGGAAAACCTGCTGTCTTAATTGACCAAAATGGGGCACCAGCAGGAGAAAAGAACATTATTTTTTACAACCCACCCGTCGTAAACAGACAGCTTGGGATCCGCCGCAGCTGCTTGTTGGAGGCTAAAAACATTGCTTTAAACTTTTTAAAAAATCATATTCAAACCATTACCTTTGCTCGAAGCCGATTGGCAGTTGAGGTGCTCCTGACATATTTGCAGGAAGACATGAAAAAAGAACCAGGAGCCATAGACCGTATTAAGGGATACCGAGGAGGATACCTTCCCAGAGAGCGCCGGGAGATTGAGAAAGGCCTTCGAGATGGAAAAATCCTTGGAGTAGTGAGCACTAATGCCTTAGAACTAGGCATAGATATCGGTAATTTAGATGCGAGCATCATAACAGGCTATCCAGGTTCCATTGCCAGCACCTGGCAGCAGGCAGGTCGGGCCGGGCGAAGAAATTCGGTATCAGCTTCAATTTTAGTGGCTTCCAGCAGCCCCCTTGATCAATTTATAGTCAACCACCCACAGTACTTTTTTAAAGCATCACCGGAACATGGGTTAATAAATCCCAACAACTTGTATATTCTCGTAAGCCATATTAAATGCGCGGCTTTTGAACTTCCTTTTAGCGATGGTGAAACTTTCGGAGATGAACGCATAGATGAGATATTGGCATTTTTGGAAGACGAAGGCATTCTCCGGCACGTGGGAGGGCGCTGGCATTGGATGGCTGAATCTTTTCCTGCTGAAGAAATCAGCCTGCGCAGTGCATCTACGGAAAACTTTGTGGTAATAGATATTACCGAAGGAGCCAAAGTTATCGGCGAGGTTGACCGCAGCAGTGCTCCAATGATGATTCATGAAGAAGCAATTTACATTCATGCTGGCCAACAGTATCAGGTTGAAAAGCTGGACTATGAGGAGAAAAAAGCCTATGTCCGAAAGGTCGATGTAGATTATTATACTGATGCAAATGTGGCTGTTGAAATCAAAGTTTTAGATGTATTTAGAGAAAAAACAGTTGAAAGCTGCCAAAACTACTTAGGTGAAGTAATGGTGACGAGCCTTGCTACCATGTTTAAAAAGGTAAAGTTTTTTACACATGAGAACTTAGGTTTTGGCCCAATCCATTTGCCGCCTGAAGAAATGCACACTACTGCTTACTGGCTGTCGATTCCTGAAAACACGGGTAATCTCTCAATCGAAGAGATAAAATCGGGGTTATTAGGGCTTTGTAATGTCATGGTAAATATAGCACCACTTTATTTAATGTGCGATCCAAAAGATATTCGAGGAGTTGTGCAAATCAGATCGCCTTTTACTCAGAAACCTACGATTTTTATTTACGACAACTGTCCCGGCGGCGTAGGTTTTGCAGAAAAGCTCTACGACATGGAAGAACAATTGTTAAAGGCTGCACGGCAAGTTATCTTGGAGTGCGACTGTGAAGATGGCTGCCCGTCCTGTATAGGTCCCTATGAAGAAGTAGGCCGTGGCAGTAAAGCTTTTGCGCTGAAAATTATCAAAGGGGTGCTTTCCGATTGAATCTTTCGGAAAAGTTAAAGACCTTTTTATCAAACAGGCCTGAAAAAAGCAGTAACAATAAAAATTCAAGACTGGAACTTCATAAATCAGTAAGCGATGTACTTGGGGCAATAGCAGTACCGACGCCTTTCGGTGAGCACTTCTTGGTAGAAAACACCTATCCCGGTTCTTATATGCACGGAAACATGCGGCTGAATTTGATTTGCAATATTTCCGGGGAAATAATAAAATTAATTGCTAAAAACTCAGAATACGAGAGCTTTGACTTTACCCGTGCAGTCTTCATTGATACGGAAACCACAGGGCTTGCCGGAGGCAGCGGTACTTTAGCTTTTTTAATAGGTGTAGGTTTCTTTAAGGGAAATGACTTTAAAATTTTGCAGTATTTTATAAGCGATTATGATAAAGAGGCAGCAGCCCTTTATAGTTTAGGTAAGCTGCTGGAAGAGTTTGAAAGTATAGTAACTTTTAACGGCAAATCTTACGACATACCTTTACTTGAAGCTCGCTATATGCTTAGCCGTATGGAAAGTCCCTTTAAAAAAAATTTTCATCTTGATCTATTAGCTGCGGCCAGAAGGCTTTATAAGGAGCGTTTGGAAAGTGTGAGCCTCTCGTCTCTAGAGTCAAACCTACTTTCTCTTAAACGTGACGGTGACATACCTGGCTTTGAAATTCCGTCTGTTTATTTTAGATTTTTAAAAGATAAAAATCCATATCCTCTAAAGCCCATATTTTACCACAATCAGATGGATATACTGTCTATGGTTACACTTGCAATCAGCATGGCTTGCACTTTTGAAAATCCTTTGTATTCTGCAGCTTGCGAAAATCAAGACTATTACTGCCTTGGCAGAGTCTTTGAAGACATGGGTATGATTGAGGATAGTATTAAATGCTACGAAAAAGCTTTATACGTCCAGGGTGTTAGGGAAAAGTCTTATACCCAGTTATCGCTGTTGTATAAGCGTTTGGGGATGTGGCAGGAGGCAGAAAAGCTCTGGATAGCCATGGTCAAATCAAACATAAGGCCTGTCTTTGCGCTGGTGGAGCTTGCTAAATACTATGAACATAAGCTAAAGGATTACGACAGAGCAGCAAAAGCGGCACAAGAAGCATTGGAGAGAGCATATAAGAAAAATACCCTTGTGGGCTTTGCATTAAAAGAGGAAATTTTAGAGCTAAAAAAGCGCCTTGAGCGAATTGAGGGTAAACAAAAAAAGTATGAAACGGCAAGCCGTAAAGATATTTTTTATCCTCGTCAGGAGAGTTTACATATAAATTAATATTACTGGAGGGGATTTCTTATGAAGGATGCTCTGAAAATGGCGGCACAATTCATGGCCCTATCTGCCAGAACTGCTCCCAAAACTGCTGGGAAAGACTTCGTAGAGATCAAGGTCATTGACGATGAAGCTGAGCTTGCAAAATTGGGAGAGGAAATGGCTGCCTACGGTGAAAAACACGGCAAGAGGAATTATGATAGGGACGGTAAAGGTGTTGCCAGCTGTGGGGCTGTATTGCTTGTGGCATTAAAAGATGCCAAAACTGCCGGCTTAAACTGTGGAGCCTGCGGATATGATGAATGTGCAAAACTTCCGAAAGCTAGAGATGGTATTGAATTTGCCGGGCCATTTTGTGCATGGAGATTAGTAGACTTAGGGATAGCTGTTGGTTCTGCAGTTAAGACAGCCAGCATGCTAAATGTGGACAACCGCATTATGTATCGAATAGGTGTTGTTGCTCGAAAGATGAAGCTTATTGAAGGTGATGTGGTACTTGGGATACCGCTTTCGGCAACGGGGAAAAATATCTTTTTTGACAGATAGGCTTGATAACTAAAGAAAAGCTATATCAAGGCAAAACCGGGTATAGTCTACAGATTTACTCGGTTTTGTTTTTTATGAATGGTCTTTTATCTTGAGACCCAAAAAGAGTAAAGCTAAATGATTAACCTTTAAGGCACATAGCTTAATGCTGTTGCCTTTTTTATATTATATCAATTGTACTGGAAACCTTTATAAAAATAGTATAAAATAAATTAGGAATAAAAAGTATGAATAAAATAATAGGGGGTCTATTAAAATGAAATTCTTTCTTGACACAGCAAATGTTGACGAAATTCGAGAAGCGGCTGCTACGGGTATAATCTGTGGAATTACAACAAATCCCACTTTAATAGCTAAAGAAGGCAGAGACTTTAAAGAAACTATCCTTGAAATTACATCAATAGTGGACGGTCCAATAAGTGCGGAAGTTATAAGTCTTGATGCCCCAGGAATGATCAGAGAAGCTGAAGAGATAGCATCTTGGCATCCCAATATAGTAATCAAAGTGCCTATTACCTGGGAAGGCCTTAAAGCAGTAAGCGAGCTAAGCAAAAAGAATATCAAGACCAACGTGACACTGGTATTTAACCCAAATCAGGCACTAGCGGCAGCAAGAGCCGGAGCAACTTACGTTAGCCCCTTTGTTGGCCGTTTTACTGATATTACTCAAAATGGAATCGAACTAATTTCAAACATTGCCGATATATATCACTTACATGACATCTCAACAGAAATTATTGCTGCCAGCATCAGAACACCTATGGATATTTTTAACGCAGCAAAGGCCGGGGCCGACATTGCTACTGTCCCGTATAAAGTCTTACAACAAATGCTGAAGCACCCCTTGACAGATATAGGTATTGAAAGGTTTTTGAAGGATTGGGAAAAGGTTCAGAAAAAATAAAAAGGAGGTAATTTATGATAAAATATGAGACCACAGTTATAGAGATAGGCGAAATGGCCAAAAAGTTTTTCAGCCAAAAAATCATGGTGCTTTTTTCTAAAAAAGAAATGCCATTAGAAATGAAAGATATATCAATAATGCACAGTGGCGGAGAACTTGTTGAAGATATTAAAACCGGTGATATAGTGCGCCTAGGCAACAGAACCTATACAGTTTCTGCAATTGGAGACAAGGCAAACAGCAATCTCAGGCTTATGGGCCATGCATGCCTAAAATTTGATGAAAAACAAGCACCTGAAATGCCTGGCGATATACATTTAAAAGGCAGCGACCCTTTGGGTATAGAGCTTGGCGAAAAAATCATTATCGAAAGCCCTCAGTAATTTAATAAGAGTACTATAAGGAGCCTAAACATGCTAAATATCAATACAGCCCTAAGAAAATTAGATGAAAACGGAAAACATATATGCATGGGTCTCGTGGGCGCAGGCCAAATGGGGCGCGGAATTGTAACACAGGTTTTTCAAATGAAGGGTATGTGTATACCCATTATAGCTAATAGAACAGTGACCAAAGCGAAAGAAGCTTTTCAGCTTGCGGGGGTTGACAGTAAAGATATTATTGTGACTAATACCGTGTCAGAGGCAGAAAACGCAATAAAAAACGGCAAATATGTTGTAACTGAAGACTTTGAAGTCGTAGCAAAAGTGCTTCCCGTTGATGTGATTATTGAAGCTACCGGTGTGCCTGAAATCGGTGCTCAAGTGGCATTAAAAGCTATACACAACGGAAAGCACATTGTCATGTTAAATGTGGAAGCTGATGCTACAGTGGGGCCGATACTAAAAAAAATGGCGGATAGGGCAGGAATCGTATATACCGTATCTGCAGGAGACGAACCTGGTGCTATTAAAGAATTGTTTGACTTTGCAGATGCTGTCGGTTTTAATGTTATTGCTGTAGGTAAAGGTAAGAATAATCCTCTTGACCGTGATGCTACTCCCGATACCCTGCGACAAAAAGCTCTGGAAAAAGGTGTTAGCCCTAGGATGCTCACATCTTTTGTAGATGCAACCAATACCATGATAGAGCTAACAGCTGTGTCAAATGCTATAGGGTTTGTCCCATCAAAGAGGGGCTTAATAGGGCCATCTGCCAAGCTACAAGATTTACCGAAGCTATTTATGCTAAAAGAGCAGGGAGGGATACTGGACAGGTATCAAGTCGTAGATTATGTATTTGGAATAGCCCCTGGAGTCTTTGCTATAGTTAACTCTGAGCGCCAAATTACAAGAGAGACAATGCAATATGTATCCATGGGAGAAGGTCCTAATTTTGTGTTATACAGGCCCTTTCATCTTATATGTATTGAAACGCCCCTTTCAGCTGCCAGGGCATTTTTATACAAAGAACCGACCATAGCTCCTGCTGGGGCGCCTGTGTCAGAGACGGTTGCCGTGGCAAAAAGGGATTTAAAAGCAGGAGAACACCTTGATGGCATAGGCGGATATACCGTATATGGCCTAATAGATACAGTAGAGAATGCTCGCAAAGACAACGCTGTACCCATTGGTTTAATTAACAATAAGACGGTTGTTAAAACCGATGTGAAAAAAGGTGAAACCATAACCTATGATATGGTTAAGCTGGATGAAGACTCTACGGTTTTGCAACTGAGAAGGTTGCAGGATAAATTTTTAAGGTGAAGTGAGGTGGCCTCAAATGAATTCGAAAATGAAGGCCGAACTTTTCTGTCTTCACTGTAACAAAGACACTCCGCATGAAGTTTCATATGCAGGTACAACCTTAAAAAGCATAAAATGTATTGAATGCGGCAGCGAAATTGAAATAAGACGTGAAAAACTAATAGGCAACTACGCGGTAGATTTTATTGAGCGCATACTTACGAAACCCTATAGAATGACTGAAGAACTGGAAAAGGATTTAACTAAATTTATACTGTCATTGCCTATAAGGATTATTACAAAACCTTATCGAATTGCGAAAGAAGTAACCGAGATGATAAAAAAAGAACATGACTGATAGAGGTGGTTAGTTTGTTAAAGGGAGTTGCAGCGTCGCCAGGGATAGCAATTGGAAAGGTCCATGTAGTGAAATCCCATCAAATCAATATCAATACAGAAGTCATTGCTCAAGATGACATAGATGCCCAGATTAAAAGATTTGATGAAGCTATTGCTGCTTCCAAGCTGCAGATAATGCAAATTAAGGAAAAAGCTGAAAAAGAACTGGGCACCGATGAGGCCAGAATCTTTGATGCCCATTTTATGGTGCTTGAAGATCCGGTTTTTCTAGATGAAGTAAAAGCAAAAATCAAAACAGAACTAATCACTGCAGACAATGCGGTTTCTCAAGTTGTAAATAATTATGTGGATATATTTTCCAATATGGACGATGAATACATGAAGGAAAGGGCCGCCGATGTAAAAGATGTAGGAGATAGGATAATAAAAAATTTATTAGGGATTCCCACTGAAAGCTTTTTCTTCTCAGAAGAAGTTATTATAATAGCCAGAGATTTGACACCTTCAGATACTGCTCAAATGAACAAGGACAAAGTTCTCGCCTTTGCCACAGATATGGGTGGCCGCACTTCTCACACTGCAATTATGGCCAGATCTTTGGAAATACCAGCAGTGGTAGGCTTAGTTAACGCAACGGACAAAGTACAAGATGGCGATATTGCAATTGTAGACGGCAATAAAGGAATTGTTTACATAAATCCTGATGAAACCATTTTGAAAGAATATGAAAAATTAAAGCAAGATTACCTCGAATATCGAAAGAATTTGAGAGAATTAAAAGATCTGCCAGCAGAAACACGCGATAAATTGCGCACAGTTGAGCTTGCGGCCAATATTGGAACGCCCCGCGATGTAAAAGGTGCCCTGGAAAACGGAGCAGAAGGTGTTGGGCTTTACCGCACCGAATTTTTATATATGGACAGAGATGAACTGCCTACAGAGGAAGAACAGTACAAAGCCTATAGAGAAGTAATAGAAAAGATGGCCCCAAGGCCTATTATCATAAGAACTCTTGATATAGGCGGCGATAAAAAACTTCCATATCTGGATATGCCAGAGGAACTAAATCCATTCTTGGGATGGCGTGCTATTCGCATGTGCCTTGACAGGCCTGAGATACTGAAAACCCAGATTCGAGCTATTTTAAGGGCAAGTGTCTATGGAAAAGCAAAGATCATGTATCCCATGGTGTCAGGATTGGAAGAGATAAGAAGAGCTAATGCCGTATTAAAAGAAGCCAAAGAAGAGCTTAAAGCTGAAGGGATTCCTTTCGATGAAAATATTGAAGTTGGAATTATGGTTGAAATACCGTCAGCAGCAGTTATTGCGGATATTCTGGCGAAAGAAGTAGACTTCTTCAGCATTGGAACAAATGATTTGATACAGTATACACTGGCAGTTGATCGCATGAATGAACATATATCCCATTTATATGAACCTCTACATCCTGCAGTCTTAAGGCTGATCAAAAATGTAATTGATGCTTCGCATAGAGCAGGCAAGTGGACAGGAATGTGTGGCGAGATGGCTGGAGATACTTGGGCCACTGCTATCCTCTTGGGAATGGGACTTGATGAATTTTCCATGAGTGCATCTTCCATACCTCAGGTTAAAAACATAATACGCACTCTCACCTATGAAAAAGCAAAGCAAATTGCCCAAGAGGCTCTTTCTATGGATAATCCTGAAGATATACGAAATATGGTGAAACGGGAAATGGAAGCCATAAATTTGCCTATGTAATACATTGATCTGCCATTGAATAAAACTATCTTCCCCGGGCAACATAAACTTGAGGTGAGTCTGGTGGGGAAGAAGAAAAAGATTAAAAAGACCGTAAACCCGAACGAGAAATTAAAAATAGAAGCTGCTATGGAACTGGGGCTTTTGGAAAAGGCTCAACTTTTGGGTTGGGATAAATTAACGGCTCAAGAGACTGGAAAGATTGGGGCTCTTGTGAAAAAAATGCTAAAACATAAATAAATTATGCTACATCAGTATCTTTTTCAAAAAGTGTTTATTCTGTATATAACAATAAGCTTTTTCAAAAAAACTTGACGGATTATCGTCGAGTTTTTTTTTTAGATTTTTGTCATATAAAGTGTTATACTTAAAATAAACAGAAACCAGAGGAGAGAGAATATTTACAATTTCCGTTATAAGAATATTAAGAGTTTGCCATAAAATACTGACGAAACTCAATTGTATAAATAAACTTTGGAGGTACTATTTATGGATTTTTACTCTAAAATCCCCGACCTTATGGATGAAGGTATTATAGCTATAGATTCCGAAGGTTATATTAAAATCTACAACAGAATGGCAAAAAATATTTTTGGGATAAATTTCAATGAGGGCCCCAGTTATCCTGAAGGCGTAATAAAAGATGGAGATATAGTGGTCGTTGCAGACAATATGTTAGGAGCAGATGATGGTGGTATGACACCTGAGGATTTAAAACTTATAGGAGTAAACCCTTGCGGCGTTGAATTAGGGTATGCTGTTGTAGCAGTGGGGAGAAAGGGGGATAAAACTGGTCAGGGGTATGTAAAATTTCTGAAGCCGGATCAGATGGCGAATGAGTTATTATTGAAAACGTCGGTTGATGATATTGTTATTGAATCGCATATTAACTTTCCAAGAAGAATTTTAAGGATAAAAATAAACGATAAAATTTATGATTATGAGTATATATGGGCAGCAGGACATATGGTAATTTTGGATGGTAGTACAAAATGCGTAAAATTTTATCAATCTAAAGGCTATACTTCCAGAAAAGAAGATATGAAATTCATATTAATGGGTCAGCATTTTAAAGGAAAAGGAAGGTACAGTAAAGTTTTTGAAACTTATAACAAGCATATTTTAGAACTGCATTCGGATTCTGAAGTGGTACGAAAGCTTTTAAATGTAGCTTGCGGTAAAGAAAATGATATAAAAGGTGTTGAATCTTTAATCAATGGTATCCCCGTCCGATGCTCTATTAAGGCTGTAACTGACGGAGCGGAAAGGATAGGAGCCATCCTAGAAATTGTAGATATAACTGAACTTAAGGCAATGCAAATTGAAAGAGAAGAGGCCCTCATAACTTTAAAAAAATTACAAGACAAAATGATATCAGAAAAGTATAAAAGGCAAGCTTTTAAAGCGATCATAGGGCAAAGCCCCAAAATAAAACAGGTAATAGAAATAGCCAAAAAAGCTGCTGAAGCTAATTCAACAGTGCTTCTACTTGGCGAAAGTGGCACAGGGAAAAATTTATTTGCAGAGGCAATACATAAAGCCAGTTCTAGGCGAAATGGTCCTTTTATTTATATAAATTGTGCATCTATCCCCGAGAATCTCTTAGAAAGTGAACTGTTTGGACATGAGAAAGGTTCTTTCACTGGCGCCGTTTCAGAAAAAAAAGGCAAATTTGAAATGGCAAATGGAGGGACAATTTTTTTAGATGAAATAAACGAACTCCCAGTTACTCTTCAGGCTAAAATCCTACATGTTTTACAGAGTAAATCATTTACAAGGGTAGGAGGATTAAAGTCAATCGATGTGGATATTAGAATCATTGCTGCTTCCAATAAAGATTTGGAACAATTAGTCTCCCAAGGAAAGTTTCGAGGTGATCTTTTCTATAGAATAAATGTTATTTCTATAACCTTACCTCCCCTAAGAGAGCGTAAAGAAGATATATATCTGTTAATAGAAAATATATGTAATAAATTGGAGGATAAAATTAACAAAAGAAAAAAATTATCACATGAAGTTTACAATATATTATATAATTATGAATGGCCCGGCAATATACGTGAACTTGAGAATGTATTAGAAAGGGCTATGCTCATGTCAGGAGATATAATTCAACCCGGGGATTTGCCAGAATATATATTAAGAGGAAATAATGGGAATATCCATGGAAAAGCACTGGTAGATGTAAAAGATCTCGGGCCTATGAGGGATATAGTTGAAGAAGCCGAAAAAAGAGCATTATTGAAAGCATTAAAAATAACAAAAGGGAACGGTAAAAAAGCTATGGAATTATTGCAAATAGGAAAGACAAATTTTTATGAAAAACTTAAGAAGTTCGGAATTGAGAGTTCGAAATTCCGGAATAATAGTTCGTAATTAAGGACAAATAATTTCTAAGAAAAAATACTCATTTTAAAATAAAAAAGTAAAAAGTCCGCAAAAGCGAACTCTTTTATTGTTTAATATTTCTCCCTCTCCTGAATAAAAAAGCAATAATTTCTTAATATTATTTATGGTCATTTCTTTTGGCATAATTATTGCTAAATAAATATTGTGTCTAATAAATCTTATTATAGTTCCTAATTTGGCATGATGGAGATAAATTTTTATCTTTATCCCCATCCGGCATAAAAATTTTTAGTATAAACAAATTACAAGGAGAGGGTTTTTAATGACTAATGCGAGAATTGTTGTAGTTGGTTACGGTAATGTTGGTCGAGGAGCAGTAGAAGCAGTGCTCGAAAGCCCAGATATGGACCTAGTCGGTATCATAGAAATTCCGCAGAAAGTTGAGGATGTTAAAAAGAAGGTTAAAGATATTGCTGTGACATCAGATATAAAAGAACTGGGTCACGTCGACGTAGCGATATTAGCTATTGGTAGTAGAGCAGTGTCAAATGTGGCACCTTTATACTTAAAAATGGGAATCAATACAGTAGATGCCTATGATATTCATGGAGATGCTACGATGAAATTAAAGCGAGAACTGAATGAAATAGCAAAAAAGCACAATGCAGTCTCAATTATATCCGCAGGCTGGGATCCTGGAACTGATTCTATAGTCAGAGCTTTATTTGAAATTATTGCACCGAGAGGTGTAACTTATGTTAATTTTGGGCCTGGTATGAGCATGGGCCATTCTGTGGCGGTGAAGGCAATACCGGGCGTAAAAGATGCCATATCCATTACTGTGCCAAAGGGAATGGGCCTGCATAAGCGACTGGTATACGTAGAAATTAAAGATGGTGTTGATTTTAAACAAATTGAAGAGGCAATTAAAAAAGATCCGTATTTCCAACATGATGAAACTCATGTATATAAGGTGGATAATGTAAAGGATCTTATAGATATGGGCCATGGCGTCCACATAGAGAGAAAAGGGGTTTCCGGCAGAACTCATAATCAAAAAATGGAATTTATTATGTCCGTAATCAATCCTGCAGCCACAGGACAAGTAATGGTATCAGCGGCGAGGGCGAGTTTAAGACAAAAACCAGGATGCTACAGTTTGCTGGAAATTCCGCCGATTGATTTCATCTATGGAGATAGAGAGCAACTTTTACATAATCTAATTTAAGTTATTGTTGAAGTTGCCAATAATTATATAGAGCAAAGGTGGTGATAATCTAATCGTAATATGAGAATTATTAAAAAAAATAGAGATGGAGGAGTGAAAAATGAGCGAGATTAAAAAGCAAACTCTGTGGGATTCTTACAAGTTTCCAATCATTCTTTTAACTTCTATTGTTCTAGGCAGTTTAATCGGTTTATTTATGGGCGAAAAAGCCGAAATTTTAAAACCTTTCGGCGATATATTTTTAAATGCCATGTTTACCATTGTTGTGCCTCTTGTTTTTATTACCATAAGCAGTGCAGTCGCAAGTATTGCAAGTCTTCAGAGGTTAGGAAGAATATTGAGCACCATGTTGGTCATCTTTATTATTACCGGTACAATCGCTGCAGTCTTAATGATTGTGACGGTTAATATTTTCCCACCGGCTCAAGGCGTAAACTTAGAACTCGAAGCAGTAGAAGAATTACAGCAATTAAATACCAGTGAACAGATTGTGTCAGCCATAACCGTTACTGATTTTCCCGAGTTGATATCTCGTAAGAACATGCTGCCACTTATAATCTTTTCTATTTTCTTTGGATTATGCATCAGTATGCTGGGAGATAAAGCTAGGGGAATTGCCGAAGGGTTAAATATCCTATCTGAAGTAATGATTAAGATGATTTCTCTCATTATGCTATATGCTCCAATAGGACTAGGTGCCTATTTCGCATCTTTGGTGGGCACTTTTGGGCCACAGCTTTTGGGCTCCTATGCAAGGGCTATGCTAATATACTATCCAGTGTGTATACTTTACTTTTTCATTGCCTTTTCGATCTATTCTTATTTTGCTGCAGGCAAAGAAGGTATGACTACGTATTGGAGATACATAATCCCTCCAGCCGTAACATCCCTTGCTACCCAGAGCAGTATTGCAACACTGCCGGTAAACCTTGAAGCTGCTAGAAAGATAGGTGTTCCAAAAGATATCAGAGAGATAGTGCTTCCAATAGGTGCCACAGCTCATATGGACGGCTCCTGCTTAAGTGCTATATTGAAAATATCATTCCTATTCGGAATATTTAATGTGCCGTTTACAGGTATCAGTACGTATATTAGTGCTATTATCATTTCTGTATTAAGCGGTGTTGTCATGTCAGGTGTCCCGGGTGGTGGATTGATAGGAGAAATGTTGATAGTGAGCATGTATGGATTTCCACCTGAGGCTTTTCCAATTGTAGCTATGATAGGTTATCTTGTGGATCCACCTGCTACCATGATCAACGCAACAGGAGATACTGTTGCATCAATGATGGTTACGAAGATACTCGAGGGCAAGGATTGGATCAAAAAATCACTTGGTTGAACTTTAACAATATTTTTTAAATAATTATTAATGAAAAAATAAAGCGGTTCTGATATAGTATGAAGAGCCGCTTTATTTTGCTAAAAAACTCATTAGGAGAAGATGAAATATGGAAAAAGTTCCCTTTATGAAAATGAATGGGTGCGGTAATGATTTTGTAGTTATAGATAATCGGGAAGGGATAATGCAGCATTTTGATCTTTACAAATTCATAAGACGCGTATGTGCCAGAAGGACTTCAATAGGGGCAGATGGCCTAATGCTGCTAGAAAAATCCAACAAGGTCGATTTTAAGATGAGATATTTTAATGCTGATGGCAGTGAAGGGGAAATGTGTGGCAATGGGGCACGCTGTATATCAAAATTTGCATATCTGATAGGTGCAGCACAAAAGCAAATGCAATTCGAGACCATGGCGGGAATTTATGAATCTCAGATAAATGGAGAAAATGTTAAGGTGAAATTTCCACCTGTACAGATGAAAAATATTCAGCTTAACCGAAGACATGATTTTGGGCAGGTAAATGATTTTCATTTTGCCATAGTAGGAGTTCCGCATGTCGTTATTTATTGTGATGATGTGGATAACATGGAATATAAAGAGCTTTATAATCTTGGGAAAAAAATCAGAAACAGTTTGGATGTCTTTCCTGAAGGAACGAATGTGAACTTTGTCCAATATGTGGATGAGAGCAATATGAAAATAAGAACTTATGAAAGAGGAGTAGAAGACGAAACCTTCGCTTGCGGTACCGGTTCAACGGCTTCTGCTGTAATTTCAGGCTTATTAGGTAAGGTTAAATCACCTGTAAATATGCATACTCGAGCAGGAATCCTAAAGATTTACTTTAATTTAGGGAAAGATTTAATAGATGATATATATCTAGAAGGAGATGCAAGGGTTGTAGCGGAAGGTTATATTCTTCCGGATGCTTGGAAATAAATAAAAGACTTTCCTTGCATAAGTTGACAAGGAAGTATATAATATAAAACAAATAATAAGTTTTAACAGGTGCCGCAAGGTTAAAAGGGAATCAGGTGAAAGTCCTGAGCGGTCCCGCCACTGTAATCGGGGATGAACTGCTATACCACTGGGAAACTGGGAAGGTGCAGGGAAAATGAACCGAGAGCCAGGAAACCTGCCTGTTAAGAAGTACTGCCAGCCTTCGGTAGAAAGGAGGGTACTGTATTAGTGGTAACAACCCGGCTTTTTCTATTAGGAGGCCGGGTTATTTTCATAATACTAATAAAAAGGAGCAGTTTAATATGAAAAGTAAAACGAAAATAAAAGTTTTATTATTAGCCGTTTTACTGATTACTGTATTTACGGTTGGCTGCAACAAAGGTCCTGAAATAACAGAATCAAAGGATAAGGTTGACGTTTCTGACAACTCTTTTCCATTAACGTTGAATGACCAAATAGGGAGAGAAGTTACTATTGAGAAACTGCCCGAAAGAATCGTTTCATTGGCACCCAGCAATACGGAAATTCTATTTGCCTTAGGTCTTGGAGACAAAGTTGTAGGCGTTACCGATTACTGCGACTATCCTGAAGAGGTAAAGACTATAGACAAGGTAGGAGGTTATTCAGAGCCCAATATCGAAAAAATTATATCTCTTAAGCCTGACTTAATACTTGCTACGGAAATACATCAAAAACCAGTAGAGGAATTGGAGAAATTAGGTGTTACATCAGTGGTTGTTGAACCTGAAAATTTCGATGAGGTTTTTGCAAGCATAGAAATTATAGGAAAGGCAACTGGTCGGCATAATGAAGCAGAGGCTTTGGTCAATGATTTAAAGGCTAGAGTAAAAAAGGTGGAGGATATGGTAGCCAATATACCAGAAGATGAGCGGCCGAAAGTTTTATATGAGCTGTGGCATAGCCCCATTACAACTGCCGGACCGGGGACTTTCGTAGATGACATTATACAGAGAGCAGGCGGAGACAACATAGCAAAAGATGCCAACAAAGAGTATCCTCAGTACAGTCAGGAAATGATAGTGGCTAAAAACCCTGATATAATAATTTTTTCTCATCATGGCACAACAGGAGCAACAGTTGAAGATATACTGCAGCGTCCAGGTTGGAACAGCATAAATGCGGTAAAAAATAAAAAGGTTTATTATGTAGATGAGAATTTGGTTCAGAGGACTACCCCGAGATTAGTGGACGGTCTAGAAGAGTTTTTAAAAATAATACACCCTGAGCTCTTTGAAAATTAAAGTCAGATTTTAAGTTAAAGGAGAAGCTTAATGGCCAAAATTTCAAGACCAAATAAAACCCATAAAATGTATATATTGATAATAATGGGAATAGTAATGGGTTTGGTTTTTTCTCTGGGCGTTGGGTCTGTAAATATTCCACCGGGCAAAATTTTCATGATACTGCTTAGCAAATTACCATTTACAGAAGGATTATATAAAAACTTAACAATTACCGAAGAGGCAATTGTATTACATATTCGGCTCCCTAGAATTATCCTGGCATTTTTGGTTGGTGCTCAGCTTTCCGCAGCTGGGGTTATATATCAAGGCATTTTTCGAAATCCCATGGCAGATCCGTATATAATAGGAGCTTCGTCTGGCGCGTCTTTAGGAGCTGCCCTTGGAATTTTGTTTTTTCCCAGTTTAAAGATTTTCGGCATCGGATCTACCCCTTTTTTTGCGTTTATTGGCTCAGCTGGAACGGTGTTTTTAGTCTACAGCCTTGCTAGCATAGGAGGTAGAACATATTCATTTACACTGCTTCTTTCAGGTGTTGCTGTCAGCAGTTTTTTGTCAGCTATAGTTTCTTTTTTCATGTATTTTAGCGGTAATAAGCTACACCAAATATATTTTTGGCTGATGGGCAGCTTTGCTTCACAGGGATGGAATGAAATATATATCAACTTGCCTTATGCTATTTTAGGTTTTGTAATGGTATATTGCAACTTAAGATCCCTTAATATACTGCAGCTGGGGGAAGAGACAGCCTTTTTCACAGGTGTAGATACAGAAAGACTAAAAAAGATTTCACTTACTGCAGCCGCACTGCTTACTGCATCTGCAGTGGCCGTCAGTGGTGTAATAGGCTTTGTTGGCCTAATTATTCCACATATTACCCGGTTGATTGTGGGCCCTGATCACAGACAGTTATTTCCCATGTCAACACTGGTAGGCGGTTTATATTTGATGTTGGCTGATACCGTATCAAGAATAATAATTGCCCCTACAGAACTGCCTGTAGGAATACTGACAGCACTATTCGGTGGTCCTTTCTTTATTTATTTACTTTTCCAAAAGAAAAATAAAGATTATAGAATTTGAAAAAGAGGAGAGAACATGAAAGCTACTTTCGTAACTGGAGGAGCGAGAAGCGGCAAAAGTCGCTTTGCTGAAAAAATGGCTTTAGAAACCGGACAAAATGTTATTTACATTGCTACCGCACAGGCATTAGATGAGGAGATGGCTCATCGAATCAAAATTCACAGGCAGCGAAGGCCAGAAAACTGGACAACTGTCGAAGAACCTCGCTACTTATCAAGGGCGCTCAAAGAAATTGAGCAGGAGAAGAAATATAACGGTTTTCCCATAGTTTTAATTGACTGTCTAGCCCTTTTGGTTTCCAACTGGCTGCCTTTAGAAAAGGCTTCGGATTTAAGCCTATGGGAGAATTTGAGAGCAGACCTTTTAACCGAAATCGATGCGATGATTTCACAAATGAAGAGAATGGAAAAGGACTTTATCATCGTGTCAAATGAAGTGGGCTTAGGCTTGGTGCCAGAATATCCCTTAGGCAGGCTGTACCGAGATTTGCTGGGTGAAGTCAATCAAAAAGTGGCCGCATTTGCAGATGAGGTCATTTTTATGGTTTCAGGGCTGCCGATGAAATTGAAATAGCTAATTAGAGAGGATGAGATATTTGCGGGCTACAGCCATTTGTCCTGCAAGCTGTGGCGAAATAGTTCAGGGAATGATAGGTGATTGCAATTTTTTGATCACTTGTCCTATAGCCCTTTATACGAAGGTGTCGGTTCATTTAGGCGTTAACGTGCCAATAAACACTGATAGTGACAAAGTATACTATCATAAAGCACTTCAAGCTGTAAATAAAACTCTGGCGTTTTTCGGAATGGACCATTTAAAAGCCTTTGTAACAGTAAGTTCAGACATTCCGCGGGGCATAGGCCTTGCATCAAGTACTGCCGATATTACAGCTGCTTGTCTTGCCACTGCTCAAGCTTTAGGCAAAGAGATTTCTAATGATACTATAGCTGATATAGCCCTTTCCATTGAACCCAGTGACGGCATTATGTACCCAGGTGCAGTGCTTTTTGACCACATCAGCGGTTGCTTGAGAAAAAGTCTTGGCTTGCTTCCAGAACTTGATGTTTATATTATAGATATTGGACAACAGGTAGATACTGAGAAGTTTAACGGTATTAAAGATTTAAAAGAGAAAAACAAACAAAAGGAGCAGGTAGTAAAACATGCTCTGAGGCTTGCTTTAAAGGCATTTCGTCAATCTGATTTGAAACCTTTGGGCAATGCTATGAAAATGAGTGCCGTTGCCCACCAGTCAATATTATTTAAATCTCATTTAACAGATATTATTGACATAAGTGACAGGTACCATGCTATTGGAGTAAATGTTGCCCACAGCGGGTCGGCCATAGGTGTCTTTTTTGAAAAGGGACAAATTCCCCCAGAGGATTTTTGGAAAGAAATAAGATATATTATGCAAGCTCACAATATGTCATACAGGATTATAAAAACTTATACTGACAGCAAAGGTCCTAGGATTTTGAAATAAGTTTAGCTTTGAATACAATTTAAATAAACATTTTCAGGAGAGATAAAATGAAACCAAATTTAATTCACGGCGGAAATGTTTATAAAGCGGCACAGGAACTAAATATTTCCCATGATGATATTTTGGATTTTAGTGCAAATATCAACCCGTTGGGATTTCCTGAAGCAGTCAAAAGCATTATTTTAAACCATATTAAAGATATAGTGCATTACCCGGACGTGGAGCAGATTGAATTAAAAAAGGCAGCAGCAGAATACTATGGTACAAGCCCTGAAAGTATAATGCCGGGCAATGGTTCGGTGGAGCTTATACATATTGTTCTAGAAGCTTTAAAACCATCCAGAGCTATCATTCCATCTCCTACCTTTGCCGAATATGCCATTTCCTGCCAAAGCAGAAATATTGACACCTTATTTATAAACTTAAGGCCAAACAACTTTAAATTTGATTTTCAAATGGTAAACAATCTTACAGATGAGATAATTCCCAATTCTATAATCATATTGTGCAATCCCAACAATCCAACAGGATTACTCACAAAACAACAGGACATATCAGTTTTATTAGATATTCTGTCTGATAAAAAGGCTTATCTTTTAGTAGATGAGGCATTTATGGATTTTGTAGATGTAGATGAAAGCATGGCCACATTTATCGAGAAATATGATAATCTCATGGTTTTAAAATCTGTTACCAAATTTTTTGCGCTTCCCGGTTTGAGATTGGGTTTTGTGCTGGCGTGTCCTGAATTGATAAAAAAGTTTTATACACTGAAAGACCCTTGGAATATCAATACATTTGCTGGGCTTGTAGGTGCAAAAGTGCTGCAGGATAAGCACTACATAGATAAAACTCGCAAGTATATTAGAGAGGAGAAGCTGAGATTTTGGGAAAACCTAAAAAACGTACCTGCTATCCAGCCCTTGTATCCTGAGGCGAACTTTATTTTTATAAAGATAACTGCAGCAGACATTAAAGTACCTTTATTAGCTGAAAGTCTTAAGAAAAATAGGATTTTAATTAGAGACTGCTCTAACTATATGTTTTTAGATGACAGCTTCTTTCGCGTAGCTGTTAAACGCAGAGAAGACAACGATATTTTTGTTTCGGCGCTGAAAGAAGTGCTGGAAAAAGAGAAGGGCTGCTTATGAGCATGGGGATAATTGTTTTTTTAGCTTTTTTGCTTGATATTTTGCTTGGCGACCCGGCAAGACCGACTCATCCCATAGTCTTAATAGGAAAATTCATAGCAATAATTGAAAGAAAGCTTAGGCAAGTGGCTAGGACCTCAAGGGGCCTTAAAGCAGCCGGAGTAGTACTTTGGTTTTTAACTGTTTCTTTGGCATATATTGCTACTTACTGTATAATAAAGACAGCCTATAAAATTAGTCCCTGGCTTGGCCATGCCACAAGCCTTTGGCTTACATATACTACCCTGGCTGCCAGGTGTTTGGCTGATGAGGCACTGGGCATATACCGTGAAATAAAGAAAAAAGATTTGGAGAAAGCCCGCAAGCGGCTTGCATGTATAGTTGGTCGAGATACCTATGATTTGCCGGTAGATGAAATTTGCCGCGCCACAGTCGAAACGGTGGCGGAAAACACTATTGACGGAATTATATCGCCTTTGATGTATGCCTTTATCGGCGGGGCGCCTCTTGCTATGGCCTACAAAGCCGTAAACACCTTGGATTCTATGGTGGGATATAAAAATGAAAGGTATGAACATATGGGCTGGTTTTCTGCTCGAATGGACGATATTGCAAATTTTATTCCCGCCCGCATAGGAGGAATCCTGATGTTGATAGCCGCTGCTTTTTTGAAACTTGACATTAAGGGCGGAGTAAAAACTGTCCTTTCTGATGCTAAAAAGCACAAAAGCCCCAACAGTGGTATACCGGAGGCCATAGCTGCAGGAGTTCTGGGAATCCGATTGGGCGGGTGGAATTCTTATGGCGGTGTTTTAAGTTTTCGGGAATATATGGGGGAAAGTTTGAGACAAATCCAACCAGAAGACATAAAGACAACGGTTAAATTAAGTTTTTATACTGCAATTATTGGGCTGATAGCAGGAGAAATATTCCTTGGATTAATGTAATGATCCCGAAACAGCCGGATAGCCACATTATGAAAGGAAGGCGTTTTTTGCATGGGGTTTTATGTTGCACTCTTGTTTCTCACTCGCATACCCTTACCTCAATTTGAATTTGATGAAAACAAAATAGCATCAGCGGTTCCTTTTTTTCCTCTGGCAGGAGCGGTGATTGGCGGGATTTTAACTCTAATAAATATATTAGCAAGGACAATACTTCCAAATCACGTTGTAGCAGGGATAACTGTAATTCTGAGCATAATCATTACTGGCGGCATGCACTTAGACGGTTTTGCTGATACATTGGACGGGCTTTTTTGTTTTGGTGATCATGAAAAAAAACTTACTGTTATGAAAGACAGCCGCATTGGGGCTTATGGTGTAATTGGTCTTGTTTCTGATATCTTATTAAAATACCTGTTCATTTCCTCATTATCCCAAGCTTATCTAATACCCGCATTAATTGGATTTCCCGTTTTAAGCAGGTTGATGATGACTTTTGCCATTGTGTTTTATCCCTATATTAGAGAAAAGGGCTTAGGAAAAGCTTTTACAGGTCAAAAAGTTACAGCCTTTGTTATCGCAGGTCTATTTACTATACTCATCAATTATACTACTGCCAAAATGGAAGGTTTAATGGTGGTTTTGGGAGTATTTGCAGCAGGTTTTTGCTTTACTCAGTATCTGTTTAAACAGTTGGGCGGCATGACAGGTGATACTTACGGCGCCCTAAATGAGTTTTGTGAAATAATGGCTTTATTTATTTTTTCCATACTATCTTTTAGAATCGGGTGATATTTTGGCAAGGTTTTTTTTAGTGCGGCACGGTGAAACCATTTGGAATAGAGAGCGCAGATATCAAGGTCAATCAGATATACCTTTAACTGGTGAAGGCAGGACTCAAGCAAGAATCCTTTCCGAAAGACTTAAAAACGAAAAAATCGATGTGATTTATGCCAGCGACCTTAGCAGAACTATAGAGACGGCAGAAATCATAGCAAAGTATCATGGCCAAAAAGTCTTGACAGCTCCACTGATGCGGGAATTGAGCTTTGGAATATGGGAAGGCATGACCTATGATGAAATCATACAAAAGTGGCCTCAGGAATACAAAGAGTGGCAGGCCGACCCTTATAATAAAAAGCCTCCTGAGGGAGAAACGCTATCGGAACTTTGCCAGAGGGCTTCTAAATTTTTAATGGAAACAGCAAAAAAGCACCCAGAAAGTCGAATACTCGTAGTAAGTCATGCTGGCCCTATCAGAGCGGTATTATCGGTGCTACTGAATCTAAAAAAGGATTTTTTCTGGAAGTTTAAAATAAGCAACACATCCCTTACCATTATTGAATATGATGGGCAAAAAGAACTGGCAGAAAGCAATGCCTTCATAGTAACAGTAAACAATACTTATCATTTATAGTGGAATATGTAAACTACAACTCTTTGTAAAATGCTAAGAAAGACAAATACATCTTCTGCCATTTGCTGTTCCTTGCAAGATGTTTTTGGACATGGAGAAAAATGTAGAGGGAAGATTCTTGAAGAAGCAATTATGGCAGAGAATTGGCAAAAATGGAAGGGAGTAATTATAGAGAATAACATAAGAAAAAAATGACCCCTTTGGGGTCGTTTAAAAAATATGGGTTGGCGAATATTTTAGAGAGCCCTTTTGGCTCTGCCAGTAAATGCCCTTATAGGGCTAGAGCAGACAATCTGTTTTGCCTTTACAACATTATATGCTTCCTTTTATATAAGTTGTAAATTTAGAATACCTGCTGAACTTCTTTTACTTCCGGCACTTCCTGTTTTAGCGCTTCTTCGATGCCGTTTTTTAAAGTCATAGTTGCAAAGGGGCAACCTCCACAGGCACCGGTAAGTCTGACTTTGACTATACCGTTTGCTTCATCTACTTCAACCAATTCAACATCTCCGCCGTCTGCTTGCAAAGCAGGGCGAATTTTATTTAAAGTAGCTTCAACTTTTTCCTTCAAAAAATACAACTCCCTTCAATACTTTCTTATTTAAAATCATTCCCATTATATCAGATAATATTTCAGCATTCAATGAGAAAAAAGAAGAAATTCTATTTGTTTTATTTTGATAAAAGCAGGGATTCGTTTTGAGTTTGGATTTTTTTATTGTAAATGGTAGAATCAATATAACATAGAACAAAACAGTCAAGGAGATGATTATGAATACCCTAGATATACTATATGAAGACAACCATTTGCTAGTAGTCGTAAAACCGCCCAACCTATTGTCGCAAGGTGACCAAACTGGGGATCCGGATTTGCTCACTATTTTAAAACAGGACTTAAAACAGCGCTACAATAAGCCAGGAAATGTATATCTTGGTCTTGTCCATCGTTTAGATAGGCCGGTGGGAGGGGTCATGGTCTTTGCTAAAACCTCCAAGGCTGCGTCAAGACTTTCGGACCAGATCAGAAGAAAAGTATTTGAAAAAACTTACATAGCGGTGATTCGCGGCTTGCCAACAAAGCAAAAGGATACTTTGATTCACTATTTATTAAAAGATGAAAAGACCGGCAAAGTTGCAGCGGTTGATAAAGGAGTAAAGGGGGCTAAAGAAGCAGTTTTGGATTACGAAGTAATAAGCTATGCCCATCCCTACAGTCTTGTAAAAATAAATCTTCAGACCGGGAGACCCCACCAAATACGAGTTCAGCTTTCAAAAATAGGTTTCCCTATCCTGGGCGACCAGCGATATGGAGGATTTAAAGATAAATTCAGCCAAATAGCTTTGTGGGCTTACAAAATATCCTTTGAACATCCTACATTAAGGAAAAAGGTGGAGTTTTCTGCTTCGCCGCCAAAACGGCCGCCCTGGTCCCGCTTTTCGCTGTCTAAGTTAGAATAAAAACTCTTTGGACAAAGCTTAAACAGCATGTTGAATGCCAGACTTTGAGATTACTATAAAAAACACCTCCAAAAGTATTTTTAATGGTATAATAAAGACAGCTTATAAGATGTTTGGAGGACTACTATGAAGGCAGTTGTTTTAGCAGGTGGCAAAATCGAAAACTATGATAAAGTTAAAAAATATTTATGTGAAAGCAGCTTGATCATATGTGCCGATAGCGGCATAGAACATGCATTTAACATGGGAATTATACCGGATCTGCTTGTCGGAGACATGGATTCCATTAGCCCCGAAGCTGCAGCAAAGGTACAAAAGCTGGGTATAGAAAAGCACACTTATCCTTCGGAAAAGGACTACACAGATACCGAATTGGCTATAGATATAGCGCTTTCAAAAGGGGTCCGTGAAGTAATACTTTTGGGCGGACTTGGAGACAGGCCTGACCACAGCCTAGCGAATATTTATTTGATGGTCAATTTTAAAAGACAGGGGCTTGATTTAAAACTTGCCGGTGAAAAATGGGAGATGTTTTTAATAGATAAGGTGACGGAAGTCAGCGGTAAAAAAGGGGATATTTTATCGCTCATTCCCATAACTTCTGAAGCCATAGGTGTAGAGACTGAAGGTTTATACTATCCTTTAAAAGGCGAAACCCTTTTGATGGGACCTGCCCGTGGTATAAGCAACGTTTTTTTAGGAAATGTAGCTAAAATTTCAATAAAGCAGGGATTGCTGTTGGCAGTTAAGTGGACACAAACCTAGAAGGAGGAGAAGTATGGCTAGACCTAGAGTAGTGGAATTAGATTTTATAAGGGCATCGGCTATTCTTTTGGTGGTCATTCTTCATGTTTCTGCAGCATATGTGGCCTACAGCAGAGTAGATAGCAATGTCTTTCATTTGGGTCTCTTACTCAATCAATGGTCCCGGATTTGCCTGCCTTTATTTGTTTTTGTATCAGGATTTGGCCTTTTTTACAAATACGGTCAAAAGAATCAGCTTAAATTGAAAGACTTTTATTTGCGTAGATTTTATACAGTTTTTGTACCATATCTGGTATGGAGTTTTATCTACATGATTTTAAGGGACATATTTAATCCATCTTTTCATTTTATAGGTCTACCTTTTAAAGACGCGTTTTTATCTTACATAAATTGGACATTTAAAGAAAATATACATACACCCATATGGTTTGTAATGATGATTGTACAATTATATGCCGCATTTCCCATTTTAATTAACCCAATAGTGAAAATAATCAAACCGAGCAAAGCCATAGCAGCAAACTTTTTACTGTTTCTCATTTTAAGCGTTTATTTTCGCCATTTTATGGTTATGACCGGCATATATGCAATAGACTTGCTGCAAAAATATTACCATGTGAATTTTATCGGCTGGTATTTTTATTTTATACTTGGGGGCATAGTAGCCCAAAACTGGGAAAAACTTAAAGAAATAAAACTGAATAAATTTCGAATTGCGTTATTATATATTATTACTACATTGCTGGTAATACTGGAGGCTTACATGGGATTTTTGACATACGGACAAGCTCACTTAGGTGTATACACATCAACCAGACCTACGGTTTTGATTAATTCGGTTGTTGCCATTCCTTTAGCATTTATCCTTGCTCAAAAGGCAATGAGACGGGACAAAACTGCAAAGTTTTTTACAGCCATATCAAGGTACTCTTATGGAATTTTCTTTGTACATCCACAAGTGCTGACAGTAGTAAAACAAATCGTAGGCCTAATATATGGCACCTACACCACCCGAATTTTTCATTTGATTCTAATATTTATGCTTACCATTATGCTTTCATATTTATTCTGCTATATTGTCGATAAGACGCCAATGAGGACGGTGTTATTAGGTAAAGGTAAAAAATAGTGGCTACCACGCCCTGTATCGTTTGCCTGCGCTATAGGCTAAGCTGCCATTTTTAAAGACAAGCCAGCTGTCGGTGGTTAGAAACACGCCGGTTTCTCGATTGCCCCAAATTTCGGGATAAGTTCCACCATCAGATCCAACCACAGTACCTCCTGTAACAGCAGAAAGTTTCCTAGAAAAAGTGCCCAGGTCACAGCCAAACAACAGAATTTGCGAGTCAGGCGTAAATCTGATAATTCCTTTTTGAATTCTGTCAGCCAAGTCGCTTAAATAAGCGGCTTTTTTTGTATCTTGAGGCCCCGGCTCATCGTAAAACCCGCTCCAATTTGACATGATTATTCCTCGCGGATAAGAATGGCTAAACACTTTCATTAAAAAAATAGGTCCTCTCGTTTTAGTCAAGTCTGCCAACATTTCTAAAAATTCTTGCCCTGTGCTAGGTTTGATAATTGTATGGCCTGTCATTTCAGCCCTGTAGTCAAAAGCTGCTTCATCTCCATACCCTTGTGCGGAAACAGCTATAGCAATGCTCATTTTTTCCTCTCCCTTTAAAAATGTTGTTATAATCTCATTATATTCAAATTTTTTTTTGGGGTTTCCTTAACGCTTTAAAACTCTCTTGACAACAGAACAGATAAATCTGTTAAATACATTGTGACGAATATCACATACTCTAACTTTAATAACATGTATAATTAAATCGAGGCATTTAAGGGGGGCATTATCATGAAATTATTAATAATCTGCTCGGAAAAATCAAATACGCAGCCCAAGAACTCATTTGAAATAAAAACTGATACCCGATTTGCCAATACGAAATTCATTCCTCATCTGCTAAATAAAAAGGAAGTGTGTACCGTATGTGGGAAAGACTGTTTTTGGTGCAGGGGAAGATACGACCTAGATTTTAAAGAGGATATAGTCCGAATCATAAAATTGCCCGACATATACGAGATATTCGTGGACAATACCGATGATTACTTACCGGAAAGCTTTCAAAAGCACGATGTTGCCATAGCTATAGGTATTCACCAAGACATATTAGTTGAATTGCCCAAACTAATAAAAGAAAGCGGTGGGAAAGCCTTGATCGTGCCCTGTGAAAGCGGTGAGTGGGTTTCCAGATGGACAAGAGATGAAGTGATAGAAAGATGCAAGAGGTTCGGTCTTGAATACGCCTTTCCAAAACCATTTTGCAACCTTAGCTACGGAAAATTTCCGATAATAAATGAGTTTATTGACAAGTTTAAAATAGGCAAGCCGAAGTTTAAACTGTATGTGGATAATAATGATACTATCAAAAGAGCTGAAGTCATAATTTCTGCCCCATGCGGCAACGGCTACAATGTATGCAAACATCTGGTAGGTAAAAAACTGGGAGATGAAGCAAAAGCTGCGGTAGCCAAGTTTTGGCATAGTTATCCTTGTCTTGGCGGCATGACAATCGACCCGGAAGTAGGAGATACCATACTCCATATAGGCGGCTACATTCATTATGATGCATTGTCAAATGCACACATTGTTAGAATCTAAAAGTGTAAAAAATTTATCGAAATTCACAAAAAAAAGTGTTTATTTGTCCCTTGCCCTGTGATATTATTGAATTATAATCTAGCAAGGGGGGGTTTTGTGAAATACGAGCTTAGGGGAGATACACTTCCGGTAGTAATCTTAACATTAGAGCAGGGAGAAAGCATCTTTACAGAAACCGGTGGCATGGCCTGGATGAGCGAAGGCTTTGAAATGAAGACTAATATGGAAGGCGGCATATTAGGGGGAATTGCCAGGACACTGGCAGGAGAAAGCCTTTTTATGACAATATATACCATGAAAAGGTCATCGGGCTTCATAGCCTTCTCCTCGTCATTTCCAGGGAAAATAGTTCCCATATATCTGGAAGCCGGCCAGTCTATTATATGCCAAAAAGAAGCTTTTCTATGTGCTGAGCGCAGCGTAAAACTTTCGGCTTACCTGAAAAAGAGGTTAGGGGCAGGTTTTTTTGGAGGGGAAGGCTTTATCCTGCAAAAACTAACAGGACCAGGCTGGTGTTTCCTTGAGATTGACGGTGAAGCCGTAGAGTATCAATTGGTGGCCGGCGAAAAAATAAAAGTTGACCCGGGACATGTGGCAATTTATGAACCCAGTGTAGACTTTGACATTGAAATGATAAAAGGCTTTAGGAATATCTTTTTCGGAGGCGAAGGCTTATTTTTGGCAACACTCCAAGGGCCGGGAAAAGTATGGCTTCAGTCCATGCCTGTTGCAAACTTGGCAGCCAAAATCATACCTTTTATTCCAAGTAGTTCGGATTGATACGTGTGTTAGAATAAGTAATAGAAAAAGATTAAAGGTATTCGATATAATTAATAATATATTTATTGTATTGGTATTACAGAGGGACGTGAACATCTTACGTCCCTTTTGCGTTATTAAACACGAAAGTTGTTGACAAAATAGGTTTACTGCGATAAACTAAATATCGAATAAGGTTTATTATAATAAACCTACGGGAGGGTGTTCATGAAAGATTTAAAACTCTTTGACGCAGAATACAAATTGATGGATATTATTTGGGAACTTGAGCCAATAAACTCTACAGAATTAACTAGAATTTGCCAAAAAAAACTGGGATGGAAAAAGTCTACTACATACACCATGATAAGAAAGCTGTCTAATAGAGGAATCTTACAAAACGAAAATGCTACAGTTACTGCCTTGGTAAAGCGGGATCAAGTTCGAAAATACGAAAGTGAAACGCTATTGGAGGAAAAATTTGAAGGCTCTCTACCTGTTTTTTTAGCTACATTTCTACAAGGTAGGAAACTATCAAAAAGTGAAGCTCAAGAGCTTCAAAAATTGATTGAGGAGGCTACCAAATGAGCCGATTGTTTGTTACGGTGTTCAATATGAGCCTGACTGCAAGCTATGTGGCTTTAGTTGTTATATTTATCCGCATGCTGCTTAAAAAGTTACCAAAAGTTTTTTCCTATATGCTTTGGGCGGTAGTGTGGTTTCGGCTTGTTTGCCCTGTTTCCATTGAAAGTCCTTTGAGTTTGGTGCCCGCTGAAAGCCCTATACCTTACAGTATTGCAAATTCGATAAATCCTGACTTGCAATTTAGCGTTGAAAATATAGGCAATGCATTAAATCATTCCGTAAACCCTTCAGTGCCTTTTGCGGATTCTATAGCAAGTTTAAATAAAACGGGTATTATGGAATTAGCCACAGCCGTATGGCTGATAGGTATTGCGGTATTATTGTGTTACAGCATATCATCATATTTTAAACTCAGCTTGCGCCTTTCAACTGCAACGCTATACAAAGAGAATATATATGAAACTGATAGGATAAATACTCCTTTTGTCTTTGGATTTATTCGGCCTAAAATTTTTATACCGACAGGCCTTGCGCAGAATGAGCTGGATTATATACTAAAACACGAGCAAGTGCACATCAAGCGCAAGGACCATATAATAAAACCACTAGCATTCCTGGCGGTAGTCCTTCATTGGTTTAACCCTCTCATATGGTACTGCTTTTTCCTCATGTCTAAAGATATGGAGATGTCCTGTGATGAAAGAGTCCTAATAGAGTCAAAGGAGGATATAAGAGCCTGCTATTCAAATTCTTTGCTTTCTCTTTCAGTAAAACAATCGGGAATTTTAATGCCCCTAACCTTTGGAGAAAGCAATGTAAAAGCGCGCATTAAAAATGTGCTCAATTTCAAAAAGCCCCTACTTTGGAAAGTATTTATTGCTGCCATTTTAGTAGCTGTAGTCTCGGTTGTACTGATGACAAATCCCAATGAGAATGGCCGAGGAAATGTTTTTTCAAACACTGTATCCTTTTTCAAACAATTTAATAGAGACTCGTCCTTGGCTGCCGCTGAAAAATTTTTAAAGTATAAAACGGAATATGTGGGAAATGCGCCAAAGGTAGGAAATATCATATATCTGCTGGATTTTCCTGAAAAGGTAAACTATGATTACTTTGAACTTTATACGGATAGCATTCCTTATGCTGTCACAATTCATTTAAAGACTGACACCCAGACAAGAAATTACTATACTGAAGCTTTACATCAAGCACCTTTTGAGAAAAATGCCATTATCATGTTTTCCCTTATAGGCAATGTCGATTATATCAACTTTAATCTAAGTGACGGTAAAAATGACTATGGTATGCAGTACACAAGGGATGAGGCGAATATGATCATTGGAAAAGATGTCCGCGATTTTTCAAAAGGAAACAATGAGTTTGTGCAGCTTTTAAAAATTTTAGAAAATATGGGAGAACATAGTTCAGTTAGCACATTCGGTGGCGTGGATGGCCCCCTTAAGATACACATGTCAATCAAGACACCTTACGGAGATAAACAGTTAGAGCAAATCATCGGTTTTGCCTGGGAAAAAATCAACCGTGATATTGGTCATTATGAACAAAATCCAGAAGTTAAAATTATTGACAGCAAAATTACCCGCTTGGAGTTGCTTGAGAGTTTTGACACCTTGGCAGATGTGCCTATTGATGTATATGCACTGGAGTATCGTCTGCTGCCGGAAGATTTAAGCAAGGTGGTTTTGGCCGGCGGCATGGATGTAGATGAAAATGGATGGCTTAAGGAGACCAGCAGTATGGGCAGTCCGCTGTTGGTTGTATCACGAAATAACGGTTCTGCAGAGTTTTTAGGGACACTTTGGACAGGTGAAGTTTCAGGAAAAAATTTGGAGACAGAAGTAAAAACATTACTGGAGCGCAAACAATAATCAAATTTTCGACCCTGGCAAATCATTGAAATGATTCAAGATAGCCTTTTGTAGTGTGCAATATAATTAGGAAGAGGTATAAAGTCTCTGGACCGTAAATTAAAACTTATATACTTCTGGTTCAGAGGTAAAGGAACAAAAGGCGCAAGTAACATCTTTCAAATAAAAGATGGTGCATTTTCCATCATCGGCGGAATACAACTGTTTTAGTTCTGGATTGTCATCTAAAAATTGCTGTATTTTGTCCAGATCGTAATCTTCTACTGCAGTTGCGGAAATTCTAAGCCAGGTGCCATCTTTACCCATGGTGCAAATGGCGATGTTTGGATTTTCAATCATTTGTTTGTATACTTCCTTTGTTCTTGAGGTCTGGATATATAATTTGCCGTCGATAACTGAAACAACACCAAAGGGCCGTACCTGTGGCTTATTGCCGTCTACAGTTGCCAGATAAAACACTCTGTTTTCTTTTAAATATTGGAGGACCTTTTCCATTATAAATTACCTGCCTTTATATATAATTTATTTATTCACAAAAACTAAGTTGAATGGACAAGACCAATTATTATTATACATTAAATTAACAGATGCGGCTATAACTTCCAAGCAGAACAAAATTGAAAAATCTAAATATCAAGGAGGCTTGTTTTATCAGGTAAGTGGCCTAACCGGAACATAGAAAACTATCTGACCTACGGATTTTGAAAGAGTAATGCCATGGCAGCGTTAATTTATTAAAATTTTCATTGTGAGTGGCTGGTAAACTGCTTCATAAAAATTTAAGGTAAATTTAAGGATTATAAAATTTGAAGTTAAACTGCCTTCTATATAATTAGCTTGAAAAGTTAATTTATAGGAGGTCGAAGATGGAGCTTGTCATTGAAACAAAAGGTTTGACCAAAAAATTTAGGAAATTTACGGCAGTAAAGGATTTAAACCTGAAAGTTCCCAGAAAAACCATATATGGGTTTTTAGGCCCCAATGGTGCAGGAAAGTCCACAACAATCCGCATGCTTTTGGATTTAATAAAGCCTACAGGAGGAGAGGTGTATTTATTTGGCAAAGACATCAGCAGGTATCGAATGGATATACTCAGAAAAGTAGGATCATTGGTAGAGGCGCCATCTTATTATGGCAATTTAACTGCCTATGAAAACCTGGAGATAACCAGGAGAATACTTAAAATAGACAAAAAAGAAATTGACAAGGCACTGGAAATTGTCAATTTATCAAAGTGGAAAAATATCAAAGTAAAAAGTTTTTCGCTGGGAATGAAGCAGAGATTGGGAATAGCTCAAGCTCTAATAGGGCCCCGGGAGCTTTTGATTCTGGATGAACCAACAAATGGCCTTGATCCCGCCGGAGTGCGAGAGATCAGAGATTTGATAATAAGTCTTCCAAGAATAATGGGAGTTACTATATTGATAAGCAGCCATATTTTAAGTGAAATAGAGCAAATGGCAGATTATGTGGGCATAATACGAAATGGCAATCTGCTATTCCAAGGGACATTAGATGAATTGAAAGCAAGGACAAATACGCAAATTCTCATAAAGGCAACTCCTCTTGACAAAGTCCAGGAATTTATCAGGCAAATGGGCCTTGGAGTAGAAAACAGGGAAGGAAAACTTTATGTATCCAAAGGAGAGATTGGCACCGAAGAACTAAATAGAGCACTGGTATTGAAAGGCTTTGGAGTTTCACACTTGAGCGAGAGCGAAAAAAGTTTGGAAGAAATCTTTTTAGAGCTGACGGAGGGTAAAAGCAATGCTTGAGTTTTATCAGCTTTTAAACTATGAATTACTAAAGCAAAAAGGCACTTTTACTCGATCTATGGTCTTGCTCTCGCCGATTCTTGCAACAGGGCTTTCATTTATAAATTTGCTTTTTCGCTATGACTACCTTAAGGGGTTAGAAGTAAATAAAGATTTAAGTTCATGGAATTTATTAATTATTCAGCATCACTTTTTGTGGATTCTGATTTTGCCTTTAACATAATAGTATCTTGCATATAGAGGTGGGTTTTATTGGTAAATGTAGACATGACCATTATGAAGAATAAGAAAATTTTATTGGTGGATGATGAATTAGATATACTAAATTTACTGGAAACCGTGCTTAAAAAAGAAGGTTTTAATAATATCTATAAAACCACTTCTGGCCATGAGACCATAAAAATGTGTGAAAAAATAGCACCAGATCTGATAGTTTTGGATATCATGCTGCCTGATATTGACGGTTTCGAAGTTTGCAGGCGATTAAGGGAGTTTTGTTTAGTCCCTATTATCTTTTTATCTGCCAAAGATGATGATGTGGACAAATTGCTGGGACTAGGCATTGGCGGCGATGATTATATAACAAAGCCCTTCAGCCCCAAAGAAGTGGCTTTTCGGATTAAAGCACATTTCAGAAGGAGCGAATATTTCAATTTAAAGAGCCTATCCGATTCCAAAAGGATAATTAGGTTCGGAGATGTAGAGATCGATGAAGACAAAGGTGAGGTTAGAAAGAAAAGTGAATTGGTACCTTTAACTTTAAAGGAATACAGCCTGCTTCTGTATTTGGCTTACAACCCTAACAAAATACTCAGTAAAAACCAGATTTTAGAAAAGGTATGGGGCAGCGATTTTGAAGGTTACGACAATACATTAATGGTACACATAAGGCATCTTCGCCAGAAGCTGGAGGATGATCCGTCAAATCCAAAATATATAATCCCATTATACCCCGAGTGAAATGGTGTTTTACAACATATATACGGGGGCAATAGATGATTACACTACTTTTGCCGGCACTAAAGAAATTGACGGCTATAAATGGAGTTACATTATAGGATTTCCCATGAAAGAAGTGGCAAAGTATAATTTTTACTATTTGCCAAAGAGATTAGAATTAAACATCGTAAAAGCTGCAATATATCTGCTCGTTACACCTATCGCAGTTATATTGATAATGGGATATATTTTTGGAAGAAGCCTTACAAAGCCGGTGTATGACATAATCACTGGCATACAGCAGCTGGCAAAGGGAAATTACGATGTAAATTATAAAGAAAAGGGCATATATAAAGAAGTCTATGCAAATATCAACAACTTGTCCCATCAATTAAAGCTCAATGAGCGGGAAAGAAAAAAGACGGAGAAAATGAGGGAAGAGTGGATCAACAATCTTTCACATGATTTAAAGACGCCCCTGTCTTCTATAAAGGGATACAGCGAATTGATGGCTGATGGGGATTATCCCTTAACTGATAGTGAAATAAAAGAGTACTCCCGCATAATAAAAAACAAGGCCATCTATATGGAGGAGCTGCTGGAAGATTTAAAATTAACTCAGGTTTTAAAAGTTGGCCTGGTTCCTTTTAATGCCAAAAAACAAGATCTCGTTGAACTGCTGAGAAGTATTACAATTGATGTGCTCAACAACCCCAAATATGAAAAGAGAAGAGTGCAGTTTAATATAGGTACTGAACCAATAATTTTTTCTTTCGACAAAAACCTTTTGCAGAGGGCCTTTACCAATCTCATATACAATTCTCTGGTTCACAATGATGAAGATACTGAAATAACCATTAACATAGACAAACAAGAAAAAATATATATTGAAATAGAAGACAACGGCAGGGGGATTCCAGAAGAGGATTTGGATAAACTTTTTGAAAGGTATTATAGAGGCACTGATACCGGTGAAAGTCACAAAGGTTCGGGCCTTGGCCTTAACATTGCAAAGCAGATAATAGAGCTCCACGGTGGGACAATTGATGTGGAAAGCACCCGGGGTGCGGGGACCAAATTTATTGTGACCTTTTAGTTTTTGTGAAGGGCAATAGAATGCTGCCTTATTTGTCAGGCTTGCTAAACTAGTTACCTTAAGCCTCTGTTGCTTATATATTAATATAAAAGAGCAATAGGGGTATTTTTGTGTTCAAAAAAGATTCATAAGGATTTTAGAAGATATCGGCTCACTTTATTTTAAGTTAAAAGCCTGGTATAGTATAATCAAATGGCATAAAAAGTAAATAATAATTAAAAGGCGTTGTTTTAGTCATAAGAGCTAATAGCTAAAGAAAGGGTGGGAAAGTTGAGCAATTTGCCTTTGAGAGAAGAAATTGATGATATTTACAAATGGAAGCTGGAAGACATATACGAAAATGAAGAGCTCTGGGAAAAAGATTACAGTGAAGTAAAAAGCCAATTGAGTTTATTTGATGAATATCGGGGCAATGTTAATACGGCAGAAAAGCTGTTGGGTGTCTTAAAGCTTAAAGATGAGGTTACCATGAAGGTTGATAGGCTCTTTACATATGCCAGGATGCGAAGAGACGAAGACAATTCCCGGTCGAAGTATCAGGCACTGGCTGATAGAGCAATGAGCCTCGTGGTGGAACTTTCAAGCAGGACGTCTTTTATTGAACCTGAAATCCTCTCTCTTTCCGAAGAAAAAATCATGAACTTCTTGGAGCAAAACGAGGATCTGAAACTGTACAGACATTTTCTTGAAAATCTGATGCGCATGAAAGCACACATTCTTGACGCGGAAAAAGAAAAAATTCTTGCTGAAGTTATGGAAATTGCTGAGGCTCCTGGTGACATTTTTAAAATGCTGGACAATGCAGATATAAAATTCCCAAAGATTAAGGATGAAGAGGGCAATGAAGTTGAACTTACAAAAGGGCGCTATATGACATTCATGGAAAGCGAAAACCGGGAAGTGAGGAAGGCTGCCTTTGAAGCCCTCTATAACACTTACAAATCCATGATAAACACCTTAAGTGCCACAACCGCTGCAAATGTCAAGGCAAATATTTTTGTTAAAAATCAGAGGAAATTTAAATCTTCCCTCGAAGCATCCCTATTTGCCGATAATGTTCCCGTTGAGGTTTACGATAATCTGATAAAAACCGTCCATAAGCGGTTGGACTTGATGTACAGGTACGTAAATATTCGGAAGAAAGCATTAGGCCTTGATGAACTCCACATGTATGACCTTTATGTGCCACTTGTCAGGGGCTACGACAAAACCGTAAGCTATGATGAAGCCAAGCAGATGGTCATAGAAGGCCTTGCACCTATGGGTGACGAGTACATCAGCATCTTAAAAGAAGGATTTAATTCAGGATGGATTGATGTTTATGAAAACCGGGGTAAGACCGGAGGGGCATATTCCTGGGGAACCTACGGCACTCATCCCTTTGTGCTGCTAAACTTCCAGGGCAAATTAAATGATGTGTTTACAATTGCCCACGAAATGGGGCATGCCATACACACATATTATTCCTTTAAAAACCAGCCCTATGTTTACTCAAATTACACCATATTCGTAGCGGAAGTCGCTTCAACCTGCAATGAAGCCATACTCATAAATTATTTACTAAAGAACGCTCGTACAAAAGAAGAAAAAATGTATTTGCTGAATCACTTTATGGAACAGTTTAGAGGCACCGTTTACCGCCAGACCATGTTTGCGGAATTTGAGAAAATCATACACGAAAAAGCGGAAGCTGGAGAGCCATTAAATGCTCAAATGCTTCAGGAAATTTACCACAAATTAAATGAAACATATTACGGCCCTGATATTTGCATTGACCAGCTCATAGATTATGAATGGGCAAGAATACCGCATTTTTATAGCAGTTTCTACGTATATAAGTATGCTACCGGCTTTTCAGCGGCCATTGCGATTTCCAAGAGCATACTGGAAAAGGGAATGCCTGCCGTAAACGCATACAAGCAATTCTTATCAAGCGGAAGTTCCGATTACTCACTGGAGCTTTTGAAAAAGGTAGGGGTGGATTTGACAACTCCCCAGCCCATACAGGAAGCCCTTGATGTGTTTGAAAACCTGCTTAATGAGTTTGAGGAACTGATGTAAAAAAAAGCCATTCATCACATGCTGTGATGAATGGCTAAATTGCTGTAAAGGGCATATATCTATTTATTAAGGCTGTCTTGAACTTTGTGAATCAAGGCCTGCATGGCAAGTATGTAACCGTAATAGCCAAAGCCGGAAATCTGCCCAATGCAAGCTCCGGCGGTTACCGATCTTTTTCTGAAGTCTTCCCGGGCATGGATGTTGCTTAAGTGAACTTCTACTGCCGGAACTAAAACGGCTTTTAAAGCGTCGTATATGGCAATGCTGTAGTGGGTATAGGCTGCGGGATTAATGATTATTCCATCGTATTTATCTCTCGCATTGTGTACAAAATTTATAATTTCACCTTCAATATTGCTCTGCACAATATCCAAAGAGACTCCCAAATCTTTTGCCTTTTCATACAGTAAATCGCATATTTTATTATAGTCCATGTTGCCGTAAATATGAGTTTCTCTGGAGCCTACAAGATTGATATTTGGGCCGTTAATTATCAGGATCCTCATAAATAATTCCTATCCTCCAGTATCTTTATGATTTTTTTCACCGTATCCATAATTTCATTTTGGCTTTTTACTTCAAAATCTGAGTATTTTTTGTATAGTTCATACCGCTCGCGAAAAAGCTGATATATCCTATTGACATCATTTGCAAGCAGAGGCCTGTTTGAAATATCTATATCATTGACTATATCGTCAATGGGGCGGTTTATAAAAAACACTAGGCCTTTTCGTTTTAAATTTTCGATATTTTGTCTGAAAAGAACTACGCCGCCACCGGTTGCTATAACTGTATTTGTCTTTTGGCTTAATTCTTCGATAGCAGCTCTTTCAAGGGTGCGAAAATGTTTTTCGCCCTCTTTGAAGATTTCTGGTATAGTTTTGCCGGACTTTTTTTCAATGTATTCGTCCACATCGCAGAAATCCATGTTGAGACTTTCTGCTAAAATCTTTCCCACAGAGGTCTTGCCGGAACCCGGCATTCCGATCAGTACAATGTTAATGCCTTTTTGCTTCAAGGTCACATCTCCTTATCAGCTTCGAATAGTACTTCGTCTATAATTTTTTTATCTATTACGGTCTTGTTCCATAATTCCTGAGCTTTTGCAGCCTGGCAAACCAGCATATCCAGTCCGTTTATTGCATATAAACCCATTTCTAAGGCGTTTTTTATAAGAAGGGTTTGCTTAGGATTATATACAATATCAACTACTACTTTAAATTGCTTTAAAAGAGCTGCATCTACAGGACTGACATCGGTATTAGGATACATGCCAACAGGAGTGCAATTTATCAGTATATCACCATCAATGCTATGAAGATCTTGATACGATATAATCCGAAAGTCACTGTATTTCTCCTTGGCTTTTTGGTAATCTCTGCTCACGAAAATCAATTCTCCTATACCCTGATCCAGGAGATACTGAGAAACTGCTCTGGAAGCACCTCCAGTCCCTAGAATAACAGCGATCTTGCCTTTTAATTCCACATTGTGGTTTTCTAGGGCCATTCCGAAACCATAATAATCCGTATTACTGCCAATTGCCCTGTTTTCATCTATAGTTATGGTGTTTACAGCACCAATTTTTTTGGCTTCAGGAGACAGCTCGTCAAGGTATTTCATTATGTCAATCTTATAGGGTATAGTCACATTTGCACCTTTTATGCCCAAAACTTTCATTGCCTTTACAACATCTTTTAAATCTTCTCGTCTAACTTCAAATAGATTATAGGTCCCTGAAAATCCAGTTTTTTTGAAAAACTTTTCGTGAATTATAGGTGACAGGCTGTGGCCCAATTTTTCACCTATAACACCGTAACTTTTGAGCATAATTAAACCCCCTTTATTGTAATGCCATGTTCATTAAAAGCCCTGATTTGCACTTGCTTGCTGAGATGCATAATCGTCTTAAAAAACTCAATAAGTTCTACTTCAAAATCCTTGTTTTTTAGTTTGGAGAGGTTTTTCTCAATAACTTCGGTCTCTCTTTTTTCATTAAGTATGGGCAAATTATTTCTCATCTTGTAAGCGGCTATTTGCAAAGACAATTCCATTCGCTTTTCAAAAAGCTCTACAAGGTTTTTGTCAATTTCATCGATTTGGTTTCTCAAAGTTTCCAGACAATCCATATTCGCCCTCCCTTTCAAGCATTAAATCCAGGACAACCAACGCCGATGCGGCCTCAACCGCAGGAACGGCGCGCGGCACAATACACGGATCGTGCCTTCCCTTTACTGCAATTGTAGCTTCCTGCATATTATATATATCAACCGTTTTCTGACTTACGCCTATAGACGGCGTAGGTTTTATTGCAACCCTGAAGACTATAGGCATTCCGGTAGTGATGCCTCCTAAGATGCCGCCATTGTGATTTGTAGAAGTCTTGATCTTATCCCCGTCCAGCACAAACTCATCGTTTGCTTGTGAGCCTCTGAGCTTTGTGATGTTAAAACCTTCTCCAAACTCCACACCTTTTACTGCAGGAATGGAAAACAGAGCATGGGCGAGCCTGCTTTCAACTCCGTCGAAAAAGGGAAAGCCCAAGCCGGGAGGCAGATTGACGATTATTGTCTCGATAATTCCTCCAACGGAATCCATCTCGTTTTTTGCATCAAGTATGCGCTTTTGCATTTTTTGGCCTACTCTATTATCTAGAACTGGAAAATCGGAATTTCTCAGTTTGGTTAAAACTCCTTCATCAATATTTGTACTATCAAAGCTTTCATCACATATATCATGTATACTCTTTATGTGACTTGCTATTAGAATATTGCGGCTCTTTAAAACGTGTTTTGCCACAGCGCCTGCTAAGACCAGGGGAGCTGTCAGCCTGCCGGAGAAATGCCCCCCACCTCTGTAGTCATTAAAGCCGCTGTATTTGATAAAACCCGTGTAGTCGGCATGGCCAGGTCTCAGCAAATTTTTGAGTTCGTCATAATCCTGTGATTTGCAATCACGATTGAAGATAATAGCACAGAGAGGGGTGCCTGTAGACCTGCCCTGGAAATATCCGCTCAATATTTCAAAATCATCCTTTTCCTTTCTTGGCGTGGAAAACACGCTCTTTCCTGGCTGCCTTCTTGACATTTCACGATTTATGAAATCCAAATCCAGTTCAATGCCCGATGGCAATCCGTCCAAAACTACGCCTATAGCCTTTCCGTGAGATTCCCCAAAAATAGAAACTTTAAGCTTATTACCGAAGATAGAACTCATCAATTATACCTCCAAGTTTCCTAAAGTCACTCCAAAAATTGGGGTAGGATTTGCTGACCGAATCGCTGTTTCTGATTATTACGGGTTTTTTGCATCGCAAGGCTGCTACGGCAAGGGCCATAGCTATTCTGTGGTCATTCCAACTGTCTACAGTTCCGCCTTCCAGCATGATCTGGCCGTAAATTTCAAGTCCGTCAGGAAATTCTGTAATCTTTGCACCCAATTTGGCAAGTTCAGTAGAAATGGCTTTTAACCGATCCGATTCCTTAAGCTTTAACCTGCCGGCATTTATTATTTTAGTAGTGCCCTGGCTTAAGGCCCCCAGGACCGCCAAAGGGGGTACAAGGTCAGGACATTGGGACGCATCTATGGTTATTCCAAAAGTTCGTGATGATCGGGTGTTGACAGAATTGTGTTCTGCTGCTAATGTAGCACCCATTTTGCTCAAAATATCCATGATGATTTTATCACCCTGAAGAGAATTTAAGTCTAAATCATTGCAGGTGATATTTCCGTTTAAAGCGCCAGCTACCAGCCAAAAGGCACACTGAGAATAATCCCCTTCTACGCGACAGTAAGTAGGTTTATAGGATTGATTTCCCTTTACTTTAAAGCATTCGTAATTGTGATTTTCCACCTGTATTGAAAATTTTTTGAGGGCATCGATGGTAAGATCAATGTATCCTTTTGATTCCATAGGAGTGGGTACAATTATTTCCGAATCAGTATCAAGGAGCGGCAGTGAAAATAACAGTCCGGAAATGAATTGGGAACTAACATTGCCATCTACGTAAAATACACCGGGTTTTAATTTGCCTGAAAAAGTTATGGGAAGGCCTCCTGTATTTGTATAATAATATATGCCCTGTTTTTCAAAAATCCTGCAATATACGTCAATAGGTCTTTGAGAAAGCCTGCCTCTTCCTGTAAAGGTGATTTCCTTTCCTCCAAGCAGAGCAATGGGTATTAAAAATCTGAGAGTGGAACCCGATTCCATACAGTCTATTGTGGACTGTCTAATTTCCGGAAATCCACTGCCGTTTATTATTACATTGTAAGTTGCATTATCTGAATTACCTTTGACAAATCTCACTTTTGCACTAAGGGCTTTAATGCCTTTTAAGGTAGCCACAACATCATCTGAAATAGCAATATTGCTGATGATGCTTTCTCCATGAGCAAGGGAAGCACATATCAGCATTCGATGGCTTATGCTTTTGGAGGGCGGAACGGCTATTTGGCCTTTTAGTTCAGCAGGAGTTATTTTTACGCATTTCATGAAAACACCTCTTTATTTTTATAGAAAAAACCTTGGAATTTCGCCTTTCTCGATATTTTTTATAAAACACTCACCAATGGAACTCAACAATACAATATCGATGCTGTCGCCTTTATTTTTTTTATCGACGCTAATTGCTTCAACTATCTGGGCAGCATTGCTTGCCGGCATCTCGTAGGGAAGGTTATACTTTGACAGTAATTCTTTAAGCTTAATACTGGTTCCCGGTTTGGTTAAACCCATATGTTCACTGTTTTTGGTTATCTGATACATTCCTATGGACACCGCTTCACCATGGGCATATCCGATGTAATTAAAGTACTTTTCTATGGCGTGACCCAGCGTATGGCCGAAATTCAGCATCATTCTGCAGCCTCGGTCGGTTTCGTCTACTTCAACAATATTTTTTTTGATGTTTAAACACTTGAAGATAATCGTCTCCATATTGTCAAAAAGCTCATTTGTATTAAAGCTCATAAGTTCCACAAATAATTGTGGATCCTTAATGCAGCCGTACTTTATAACTTCGGCCATACCGTTATTGAATTCTTTTGTATCAAGGGTATCCAAAAAGTCGGGATCAATGAATACGGCCTCAGGATGGTAAAAGCTGCCGATTAAGTTTTTGCCATAGGGTAGGTCAACTGCAACTTTGCCGCCTATGCTGCTGTCGACCTGGGCAATTAGGGAAGTGGGAACCTGAACGTAGGGGACGCCCCTTAAAAAGGTAGCCGCTGCAAATCCTCCCAAATCTCCCACCACGCCACCGCCTAAAGTTAATATAATATCTCTTCGGGTAATTTTAGACTTGACTAATTCGCTATATACTGCGCTAAGTGTTGTAAGGGATTTGCTTTGCTCTCCTGGTTCAATTGCAATCAAATGTGTGTCAAATCCTTCGGAATGAAGGACATTTAAAACCTGAGTTCCATAAATGCGATTTATGTTCTTGTCGGTAATTATGGCAACTTTGTTTGCATCGGGTATCATTTTCAACAACTTTCCCAATTCATTGATTATGCCCCGTTTAATATAAACCCGATAAGCCTTATCCTTTAACTTTACGTCTAGAGTTTGCATTTAATTCAAGTTCCTCCTTTAATCTGCATGCTTTAGCAAAAAGTTCTTTTAAATACTTTTCGTCAATATTGAGAATGGCTTTTTTGAATTCTTGGACATTTGATTCGAAAGTTTCAAGATATTTGACTACATTGCTGCTATTTTTAAGCAGCAGCTCTGACCATAAATCACTGTTTAGCTTAGCTACCCTAGTGGCATCTTGAAAACTGCTACCTGTGCATATGGGTTTTTTTTCGATTATGGGGTTTAACACCAGGGATAAAGCTATGATATGGGGTAGGTGACTGGTAAAAGCCACCATATCATCATGTTCTTCAGGGGTCATCTCAATTATGTTTGCAAAGCCTATCTTCAAAATCATGTCTTTTAAAACAAATATATTTGCCTTTTTGTTTTTTGCCGATGGTGTAATTATATAGTTAGCTCCATCGAAGATTTTTTCTGAAGCATATTTTATTCCCTTAAATTCATTTCCGGCCATGGGGTGACCGCCGATGAAATCAATGTCATTCCTTAAAACAGGGGATATTTCTCTAATAACCGATTCCTTAAGCCCAGCAACATCCGTAACGATAGCGCCCGGTTTAAAACTTGCTATGTTTTCTTTAACGAACTCCACTATTGCACTTGGATACAGGCAGATAAAAACAAAATCAGATTTTTGCAGAGGTTCTTTAGGATCTGGGAAACCTTTATCGATAATTCTTGAGGCCATCGCCAAATTTAGGGACTCTTTGTCAATATCAACGCCCCAAAGATTTTTCGGCTTTATTTTTTTGTTAATTGCCATTGCTAAGGAGCCGCCGATGAGCCCTAGGCCAACTACCGTTATATTAAAGTCTGAGTATTCCATTTAACATCCTCCTATAGTTTGCGATTTCGAATTTGTGCTATTTCTTTGATACTGTTCATCAAATGCCTAAAGTTTTCGGGTGTGATGGATTGATTGCCGTCACATAAAGCATTCTTTGGGTCATTGTGAACTTCTATCATTAAACCGTCTGCTCCTACAGCTATTGCAGCCATGGCAAGGGGTTCGACCATCCACCAGATTCCCGAAGCATGGCTTGGGTCAACTATTACGGGAAGGTGGCTTAACCGTTTGATGACAGGTATGGCGCTGATGTCAAGGGTGTTTCTGGTGTAAGTTTCAAAAGTCCTGATGCCTCTTTCGCAAAGTATTACATTTTCATTTCCGCCAGCCAGTATATATTCGGCAGCAGTTAAAAACTCTTCGATTGTGGCTGACAGACCTCGCTTTAATAGAATAGGCTTTCTCGTTTGGCCTACCGCTCTCAGAAGGTCAAAATTTTGCATATTCCTTGCGCCTATTTGGATGATGTCAACCTCTCGTTCATACATTTCCAGTTTATCTGCTGACATCAATTCAACGACAATAGGTAGTTTGCTTATTTCTTTTGCATATTTTAGATACTCAAGGCCTTCTTCTTTTAAGCCCTGAAAGCTGTATGGTGAAGTCCTGGGTTTAAAGGCACCGCCTCTTAAAAATCCTGCACCGGCTTTTTTAACTTCAATGGCTATCTCAGTTATCTGAGACTTACTTTCTACCGAGCAGGGCCCTGCAATGATAGCCAATTTTTCACCGCCAATAGAAGTTTCGTTTACAGGTATTATCGAGTTTTCCGGATGAAAAAGTCTGCTTGCCCTTTTGTACGGTTCCTGAACGTGTATAACCTTTTCAACACCTTTCATTGTCTTAAAACTTTCATCATCCACATTACTTGTATCGCCGATAATGCCTATAATGTGATAATTTAGGCCTTTAGACTCGTAAACCTCAAGGCCTAGATTAGCAATTTTATTTTTGACAGCATCCGCATCGTGAGAGTCAACATTGGCTCTCATAACAATTATCATTTTGAACACCTCCAAATTGTTAAAAATAAAAAGGGAATCTCAACCAGTGAGATTCCCTTTTTCTATGTGTGATACTTATGTGTTGACACCTATGCAGTACTGAGGATAAAAATCCTATAAAAGTCTTTTATCCTTGAATCTGTTTAAAACCTCACTGGAAGGAGGAGCTATTTTTTTGCAGAACAAATAACCGCTAAAATAAAAGTAAAAATAGTAGCGGCTAAAGCTAAAATATAGTTCTGCAAAATTCCTTCCTGTGAGATTTTGCATGTACTTAAACCTCCAGACAAGTTGTGTTGTTAGTATTTCCAAATATTATATTTAATCGGATATTTTATGTCAAGGTAGTAAATTATTTTTTATGGATAGTTTTTAAATGTAAAGCTCTCTCAACTATAAGTTACCTTTTCAATTCATTTAAATCAAATATGGGATATGACCCTAGAATTTTAAACATGCTTGCGGTAAGCTTCAGTTTTTTTAAGGCAGTTTTTAGCGGTTCCTGCAACCTGTGGCCTTCAACTTCTATGAGAAAAACGTATTCCCCTAGAATTCTCCTGGAAGGCCTTGATTCAATCTTGGTTAAATTAAGTCCCTTTTCGGCGAATATTTTCAAAGAACGAAAGAGACTGCCGGGTTTATTCTCGGTGGAAAAGATCAGAGCGGTTTTGTCGCGACCTGTAACCATCTCATCCTGCGTAGACAGTATATAAAATCGAGTCATATTGTTATTAGAGTCTTGTATGCTTTCGGCTGCAATTTTCAGGCCGTATATTTTTGATAGAGCCTTACTTCCGATTGCAGCAATTTTATTATTGCTTTCAGCTACAAGTTTTGCTGCTTCTGCAGTGCTTGAAACCTCTTTTAATCGTGCATTTGGCACATTCTCTTTCAAAAATCCTCGGCATTGATAAAGGGCTTGGGGATGCGATAGTACCTCTTTTATTTCACTAAGGGGAATAATGTTTTTTAGCAATAGATGCTGCGTAATCGGCAAAATTACTTCACCTTTAATCATAGCATCTACGCCGCGTATAAAAGAATCTACGGTAATATTTACAGAGCCCTCCAGAGAATTTTCTACAGGTACAACTGCAGCATCAAGACTTTTTCCTACCTCATGCATCATGTCTTCAATTGAAAAAAATGCTACTTTTTTATACTGTTCAGGTGTAAATCCTAGTTTTTTCATCCACACTTCCATGGCTTCTTCGGTAAAAGTTCCGTTTGGCCCCAAAAAACCGATAATTATTTTTAAAACCTCCATTCAAAAATATTATTAACTATTTTATTACAGGACAGGAAGAATTGCATCTTTTTTTTTACTTTAACGCTATGTAGAATTATTAAATTCCTTAGCTTTGGGAAACAGATTCGGCGTTCTTTAAATAGATTTTGAAAAAATTGCATATTTTAATGTTTTTATAGTCATATTATAGATGATGGCAATGAACTTATAAAATATTTGATAATGGAGGATGTGCATGGTCACAAGAGGAAGTAAAACATATGAAAATTTAATGAGGGCTTTTGCAGGCGAAAGTCAGGCAAGAAACCGATACAATATTTCTGCGTCTGTAGCCAAAAAAGAGGGGTATTACGTTGTAGCGTCTGTATTCGATTATACAGCAGACCAGGAAAGGGCTCATGCAAAAGTCTTCTATCAGTTGCTTAAAGATTTTGCAGGGGACAATATAAGCATTTCTGGAGCTTATCCTGTTGATTTATATGATAGCACCGCCCAGGCTCTAAGGTCAGCAGAGCACAATGAATTGGAGGAATGGGAAAAAGTATATAGGAGCTTTGGAAAAGTGGCAGAAGAAGAGGGTTTTACAGAAGTAGCCAGGATTTTTGAGCGCATCGCAAATATAGAAAAAGTCCATGCAGACAGGTTTGCAAGGCTTGCTGATGAAATAGAAAATGGAACCATTTTCAAGAAAGATGAAGAAATCCAATGGATATGTACGGTTTGCGGCAATATTCACGTGGGCAAGGAACCTCCTGAAGTTTGCAACGTTTGCGAGCATCCCAAAGGATTTTATATGCCCTTTTCTGAATCCTTTGCAGAATCATGACCACCCGTTTACGAGTGGTCATGATTAGCGTTTAATCTTGTGTACATCAGTATTATTTTTTGATGCTTTCGGAATTCCACCAACTGGCATCAGGAGCTCCGCCAGTCATAAAGCCTTCCACATACCAACCATGTTCTCCCTTTACAAGCCATAACCAACGTGTGGAGATGCCTTTTTCAAAAGCGGAATTTCCGCCATCTTCAATATCTAGTTGTAACTCATAACAAGCCTTATTTTCCCGAATATCTTCCCTGATTACTTTTACATCAATAATTTTTATCGTATCCCAAATATCCTGGCCGGCCGGATCAAAGGGCGCTTCATGGGCGAGAGAAAGTAGTTTTAAATAATCACTTTCGAGAAGGCCTTCGACGTAAACTTCCATTGCCCTCTTAGCATTTGGCGCAAAATAATTTACTCGGTCCCATTCAGCAATTTTTTCTATAGCAGATATTATGACTAGACGGTTGTTTTCTCGGCCAAAAGTAATTATCTCAGTTCGCTCATATTTTACCCCATCACTGTCAGCTAAATGGTAAGTGATAGTTGCCGTGTCTCTATGTATATCAATATCGTAGTCGACAACCCATGGGCTAGAACCTCCAATATTATAATTCCAGTCTTCACCGGAACGCTTTTTTTGCTCAGCAACAAACTGCTCTTTCATGTTTTCAGACATGATTGCGTAACGGGATTTTCCATCCCGGGTTTTTAAAGCTTCTGCCCAGGTTTTAGCCTTCTGAATTTTTTCTGCATTACTATTACTTGGAACGGTTCTAGGATTTGTAATAAGCCCAAACCCAACAGTTAAAACTGCAATAGTTGCTATAACAACAACCCAAAACCTCGGCTTTTTGTAATTTAAGATGTTTATGATTCGTCTTCTAACATTGTTCTCTCCAAAAGTAAGGGGACTAGCACCGATAATTCTTCTACCTGTGGACATCATTAAAAGGGAAGTGGAATAATCCTTTTTAACCTCACTTCCCAGTTCTCTAATAACACTTTCATCACAGGATAGCTCCATGTCTTCGGTCATAAGAAAAAAGGCAAGCCAAACTAGAGGGTTAAACCAGTGGATACTAAACACTATGAATGCTAAGAGCTTTGCCAGATGGTCGAGTCTTTTAATATGAGTTTGCTCATGCTTAATAATATAGGATTTCTCATGATTAGAAAGACCTGCCGGAAGATAAATCTTAGGTTTAGTAATACCAAAAACGAAAGGTGTTTTTAATCCAGTTAATTCATATACATTCTTGGAAACATGTTCTGCATTTTGCAATTTGATATATAACTCGACAGTTGTGTAGAAACTATATGTAAGTATCGCTAACATACCAAGCAGCCATACAATTTCACCTAGCTCAATCCAAAGTTGTATAGGCTTTCCATTAGTGTGGGCGACAGGTCCAGACAAAGAGTTGTTTGTCACTTGACCTGTTGACCTAATTTCCCTGGAAATTTGGGAGTATACAACGTTAGTAGGTACTGTTTGAGTATTGAAAGGTATGAGGCTAAATATGCTTTCAAATGAAAAAGGGACTATTAGCCTAAATAGTACAATGAACCACAGTGCATAGGAGAAAAACTTAGGTGCTTTTTTAAGAAATATCCTAGCGACAATAACAAACAGAATAACGTAGGAAGATGTAATGCTCATCTTCAGCACTTGTAAAAACAATTTATCCACAACTAGCCCTCCTTGTGTTCATGTATTAATTTCAGCAGTGCTGAAATCTCATCATCAGATAGCTTTGTATTTCTAGTAAAGGCAGCTAAAAACTTCGGCAAGGAACCCTCAAAGTTTTCTTTTACAAACTGCTTGCATTGCTTAGCGTAAAAATCATCTTTTTTTATGAGTGAAGATACTAGGCCGTTTCTATTTTGAAAAATGCCTTTGTTCTCCAATCGTTTTAACATAGTATAAGTGGTTGATTTTTTCCAGTCAAACCTCTTTTTACATAGCTTCACCAATTCTCCCGAAGGAATTGGTTCGTTAGCCCAAATCAGGTCTGAGAGTTTCCCTTCCATCTCGGTAAGTTTATACGTTTTCATTCTATCTATCTCCTTTTCAAAAGGTTTACATTTTGTAGACCTAGCTATATTTATAGTCTACTTCTTGTAGACCTGTTTGTCAAGAGATGTTATTTTAACTTTGCATACTGATTTCAAACCTTCATATACTAACAATAATGTTACAGAAGGATGTGATAATTTGAATACAAAACAAAGATATACGAACAAATTGATTTCTGAAAAATCCCCTTATCTTTTGCAGCATGCTCACAATCCGGTAGATTGGTTTCCGTGGGGAGATGAAGCATTTGAAAAAGCGAAGGGTGAAGAGAAACCTATCTTTCTGTCCATCGGATACTCGACCTGTCACTGGTGCCATGTGATGGCTCGAGAATCTTTTGAAGATGATGAAGTGGCTGAGCTTTTAAACAAACACTTTGTGTCAATTAAGGTGGATAGGGAAGAACGGCCTGACATAGACATGATTTATATGAGTGCATGTCAGGCTATGACAGGTCAGGGAGGGTGGCCTCTTACTATTGTCATGACCCCTGATAAAAAGCCTTTTTTTGCAGGTACATATTTTCCGAAAGAAAGCAAATGGGGTCGACCTGGGCTAGTGGATATTCTAAAACAGCTAATTGAGGTTTGGGAAAAGGATAGAAGCCATATACATACCGTTGTTAATCAGGTAACGCGAATTTTGCAGGCCCAAGCCAAACAACTCCCTGGTAAATTAGATGAGTCTATTGTAGATAAAGCTTTTGATGAGTTTTACGTAAACTTTGATGAAAAGTACGGCGGTTTTGGCATGGCACCGAAGTTTCCCATGCCCCATAATCTTCTGTTTTTGATCAGGTACTGGTATAAAACCGGAAGCAGCAAAGCTTTGCAAATGGCAGAAAGAACTTTAGAGTCCATGGCCAGGGGAGGTATCTTTGACCACATAGGTTTTGGATTTCATAGGTACTCTACAGATGAGATGTGGCTTGTACCACACTTTGAAAAAATGCTTTATGATAATGCCCTTCTTGCTTACGCTTATACAGAGGCTTACCATGCTACCCAAAAGAGTATTTACAAGGATATTGCTATTAAAATATTTACATATATCCTCAGGGACATGACATCCCTTGAGGGAGGTTTTTACTGTGCGGAAGATGCCGATTCGGAGGGGGAGGAAGGTAAATTCTATGTATGGACACCTGAAGGAATCATCGAGGTATTAGGTGTTGAAGATGGAGAGTGGTTCTGCGATATCTTTGACATAACTTCAAAAGGCAATTTTGAGGGTAAAAGCATACCTAATCTAATCGGTGTGGAGATAGAAGAAAATGACAGGATAGCTCGCTGCCGTGAAAAGCTCTTTTCGGTAAGAGAAAAGCGAATCCGTCCCCACAAAGATGATAAAATTCTCACTTCCTGGAACGGCCTCATGATTGCGGCTTTTGCCAAAGGTGCCCGGGTATTTAACGACGATACTTTGTGTCAAGCTGCAGAGAGGGCAGTTGATTTCATATTTTCTAAACTGGTAAACAAAGAAGGGCGACTATTAGCAAGATACAGGGATAGCCATGCAGATTTTCTGGCTTATCTTGATGATTATGTGTTTTTTGCCTGGGGTTTAATAGAACTTTATGAAACCACTTTCAAAGTTAAATATTTAAAGAAGGCTTTAGAGCTAACTGAGCAGATGCTAAATCTTTTTTGGGATGAGGAAAATGGTGGCCTATTTTTTAATGGGAAAGACAGTGAAGAGCTAATTATACGTTCCAAAGAAATATATGACGGGGCTATGCCATCGGGCAACTCTGTAGCAGCCTTAAATCTCATTAAGCTATCGCGAATTACTGGTGATGTAGAACTTAGCGATAAAGCTTGGCAGCTGTTTTCAACTTTTGCCGAAAGTGTATCATCACACCCTTCGGCACATGCGTTTTTACTAACCGCTTTAATGCTTGCTTTTGATTCATCAAATGAAATAGTAGTTGTGGGAAATCTAGACGAAAGCGATACAAAAGGTTTTATTGATAAAATCAGGTCATACTACATGCCAAATACTATAACAATTGTAAAAGAAGATGGCCATCAGGGCGAAGAATTAGAAAAGCTCATTCCCTTTATTAAGGATATGAAACAGGTAGACCGCAAAGCTACTTTATACGTATGTCGAGACTATGCCTGCAAATCACCTACTACTAGCATGGAAGATCTCGAGAAAATTCTAAAAGATCATGCTGAAGGAGTTTAATTTAAAACTCCTTCAACAGCTCGTGCTTGCTTTAAAAGGGGCAGCCAGCGAAAAAATTCCTCTAAAGCCTTGCTTCCAAGAATAGGCACATGTTTTGGTTTAGCGCCCGGCTCGTGAACCAACTTATAATCTTCCGGAGGAAATGCAAAATAGTAATCATCATTTTCAACATAAACCCAATATGGATAATATCCTTCAGCATCATAATCTTTGCCCCAGCCTTGTGAATCAAGTTCCGGGGAATTTGCAACAAAGTAATCCTGTTCTTTTAACAGGTCATATAACTTGTGAAAGTCAATGCTAAAGGGCAATCGAATTCGAACTTTGTCGTTTATAACTTCATATGGATAAGTTTCATCTCCTTTTATAATTTCACCTTTGACAGTTTCGATCAGGCGCATCTACAGTACTTCCTTTCATGAATAGTTAAATTTATTTTTTGTAACCAAACGGATCTTTAATCTGGAATTTTTTATAAAACAAATAAGAACCCTAAACGGGTTCTTTCGCTATATATTCGTTTAATACCACAACAACACACCTGCAAATGCACATCCGATTTTTATAACTTTGTGTTCTACCGCTTTGATTTTAACTTCAGCCAGAGTCTTGTTACGCATTTGAAAAGCTTCGACTACCATTTGCCTTACAGTTTCTTCAGCTACTTTTTTCGAAAATCTGCCGGATACCTCCATAATCATACCGAAACTGTTATCATCGGGAATTCCCACGCCTACAGCTGCTGAAATAATAGTTCCCGGTTCATCGCTATCGATAGCGCCATAAGCCGTTGGAACTAAGTTGCCGGGTGGAATGGAAAGGTGTTCATCATAGACTGCACCTGGTGGTAACACACTGCTGACTCGGACTAAGTTTAAATTGCCTGCGCCAGCTTTAAGCAGTGCTCCGTCAAAGGCATTTAAAAGTGTAGTACCTTCGGAACTTCCAGCTACAAGGTTGAATCTAGTAGGCATCGGCAACATACTAAAACCCCTTTTCCATATGATATTACGATGTATTATATGAACAGAATACCACGAATGTGCAATATTTTCAATTAGTTTAGCTGTAATCGGGAATCCTGGTAGGAGCATCACCGGAAAAATATCGGCTAATGCCTTTTTTAATGCTATCCGCTATTTTTTCTTGAAAAGCTGGGTCTTGGAGTCTTTCCCTGTCTTTTGGGTTTGATAAAAAACCCATTTCAATTAAAACAGAAGGCATAGGGCTTTCCCTTAAAATGAACAAATCTTGAGGAAGGGCTTCTCTAATGTTTTCAGGATCGATTTTTTTCAATTCTTCTTGTATAAGCAAAGCCAGCAATTTGCTTTCTGGCTTTTGCGGATTGTAAAAACACTGGGCTCCAAAATACTGTGGGTCAGGAAATTTATTTGCATGAATGCTAATTAAAATGTCAGCTTTTGACTTGGCAGCCAGGTCAATTCTCCTTTGAAGTTCCTTGCGATTAGAGTCCATTTCAACGGTGTCTTTGTCTCGAGTTAGGACAACTTTGATATTTTCGTCCTCTAATAATTTTTTAAGTTTTAAGGCTACTTCAAGATTTATTGGGCTTTCGGCAACACCGGTTCCTTCATGGACAGCACCTTTGTCTATAGTTCCGTGACCGGGATCTATTACCACAATTTTACCTTGGCTCAAGAAGTTTAATACGGGTATTGACTTGGTAATAAAAATATTGTAGCTCAGCCCCAAAATAATAATGGCAAAGATCATGGCAGCAATTTTAAATTTTTGCTTTTCCATTAATCTCACCTACCCTTATTTATTTTTTTAAGGACAACTATAGGTGTCTGTTGGTCATCATTGCCTAAAGGATTTTGTTTTAGGATTTCTATTATTTCCTTTTCCGAAGCTATCCCGGAAATAGCTAAAATATCCACGCATCTAATGTCATTTATATCCGCAATAACAGTAGTTATGCCTGTCCTTTTATATATTTCATCAGTTATTTTCTTTGGATTTTTTGGCCACAAGACAATGAATCTGTCAAAAGGCGGCATAGTGCCTGCAATGTCATCGATTTTTGCAAGTTCCCTTCCCGCAACCCTGTAAAAGTCCCCGGAACGGCCTACAGCCTTTCCCAAACCTGCAGCCAGAGCGCCAAGCAATATTCTAAATGCACCTACTTCATTTATGGCTAGCTGCATTGCTTGTGGCGTCGCAAGGCTGCCGTCCTTGTTTGGAAATTTGCATAAAAAGCGGGCCAATAGACCGCTCTTTACTGAACTTGAAAGATATGCTCTGCCTTGTGAAATTGCCACTGGACTTTCGGCGATGACAATTACATCTCCGGGTTCAGCTACAGAAGATGTGTAGCGCAGTACGACCTCTACAATATCATCTTTTTCCGTAATTAAATGTGTTCTTATGGGTACAGGAGCCCAGTTAGAATTATTTTGGCTCATGATAAAAACCTCCCGCTCTTAAATTTTTATTGTCAATACTGGAATTTTAGAATCTGTCAAACTTAGGTACCGATAAAAAATGTTTGAATAAGATGATATTAGATTTTTGAAAGGAGAAAAATACCATGAGCCCTGGTATTACAAATGTTTATATTACAACAACCCCCCGGTTCTCCTGTCTTGTAATTGAATCTATAAAGCCCTTAAAATTTTTCATAAAAAAAATTGCTGCAAGGAAATATGAAATTATTTTAAACAAACCTCTTATTATGGCACCTGATACAATATGCGTCTTCGATGGATTGGTAAATACAGTAGAGGTGATGGAAAAAGGCCAAAGGTCTGTTATTTCTGTCTCTCTCAAATATACTTGTACTCTTGAAGTGAAATTAGAGGGACAAGTTCCGGCAAGGTTAATTATTTTATTTGACAGGTATTTTTTGCAAGATTTACTCAAAAATAAAGTTATTATAATCGATCCAGGTCATGGGGGAAAAGATTTCGGCCATCGGGGCTATATAAACTTATTGGAAAAGAATGTAGTGATGGATATAGCAAAATTTTTAAAACAGGAGCTGATGAACTATGGCGCTTATGCCATAATGACCCGAGAAAAAGACTTGGCTTTAAACATTAAAGAGCGCGTAAATACAGCTGTTTTACTGGAAGCAGAGATGTTTATAAGCCTGCATACAAATTGGGACAAAGATAAAGAAGTAAACGGGGCCAAAGGAATATACTTTGGAAAACAAGGCAAAATACTTTGTGAGGCGATTCTTATGGAGATAGAGAAAAAATTAAAACTCCAAAGTCTTGGGATAAAAGAAGCTGAAAATTTATCTCAGATACCCCAAAGCCGTTATATAAAGCAAATACCTTATGCAAATATCAAAGTTTGCACTATTTCAAATCCAGTAGAGGAAGGGTGGCTGAGAAGTCCGATTTTTAAACACAGGTTAGCCGTAGCTATTGTAAATGGCATAGCAAATTATTTGTCGAGAAATAAAAAATATTAGAAAAAGGAAAGGTTGTTATATTTGAAAGTATTGGATAAAATATAGACGTACCATCTGGACAAATTTTGTTTATATGCGGAGGTAAATATGTCATTTAGTGAGTACTTATTGCAATTTATGAAGGAACAGGCCTATAAACCCATGACAGAAGGTGAACTCCTTACAGCCTTAAATATAGATCCAGGGGAAAAGGACTTTCTCATAAAAACCTTAAATTCTATGGAAAAACAGGGGCTAATTGTTAAGAACCGTCGGGGAAGATATGGTGTCCCCGAAAAAATGAACTTGATAATCGGCCAACTGGAGGGCCATCCTGGAGGCTATGGGTTTTTACTGCCGGAAAATCCTGAGCTGGATGATATATATGTAAGTAGAGAAGATATGAACGGGGCTATGCACGGTGACATGGTGCTGGTAAGGCCAAAAGTGCCAGCAAAGGGCAGTTCAAAAGCTGAAGGGGAAGTTGTTCGAATTCTTAAGCGCTCTCTCAAAACTGTCGTGGGCACTGTGGAGCGTGGGAAACAGTATTCCTTTGTGGTCCCCGATGATAAGAGAATCTTTTATGACTTATATGTGCCTAAAGAAAAAACCAACGGAGCCAAAAACGGACAGAAAGTTGTAGCTAAAATCATTGAATGGCCCCAAAAGCGCAGAAATCCCGTTGGAGAAATTGTAGAAATCCTGGGTTATCCAGAGGAGCCCGGGATTGACATATTGAGCATAATAAAAAAATACGACCTACCTTTGGACTTTCCGGAAAAAGTCCAAAAACAGGTGCAGCAAATTCCTGATGAAGTTCTTGATGAAGATTTAGTAGACAGGGAAGACTTTAGGAACCAGAAAATAATAACTATAGATGGGGAAGATGCAAAGGACTTAGACGATGCAGTCTCAATTGAAGTTACGGATGGTGGATACCGACTGGGCGTTCACATTGCTGATGTCAGCTACTATGTGAAAGAAAAAAGCCCTTTGGATATAGAAGCACTAAAAAGGGGTTGCAGCGTCTACTTGGTTGACAGGGTAATTCCCATGCTTCCACCGAAGCTTTCCAATGGCATCTGCAGTTTGAATCCTAGAGTAGATCGCTTAACCATGAGCGTTATTATAGATTTTGACAAAGAAGCTAATATAAAAAGCTATAAAATAACCCCGAGTGTCATAAAAACCTGCGAGAGAATGACGTATACTCAGGTAAATAAAATCCTTGAAGACAAGGATCAAGAGATGATTAATCGCTTTAAATATCTATTAGATGATTTAACTGTCATGAGAGAGCTAGCCGAAAAACTTACTCAAAAGCGTTTTGCAAGAGGGAGTCTCGATTTTGACATTGAGGAAGCCAAAGTAATTTTAGATGAGAATGGCCATCCTGTAGATGTCAAAAAAGAGGAGAGGAGAATAGGTAACCGCATTATAGAGGAATTTATGATTGCTGCCAATGAAGTGGTGGCGGAACATATTTTCTGGCTGAAAATCCCGCTGATATACAGGATCCATGAAGACCCTGATGACGAAAAAATACGTTCCCTAAAAGAATTCTTATATGGTTTGGGCTACACATTAAAAGGTACCCAAAATTTAAAACCAAAATCCCTTCAACAAATCCTGGAAAAGGCTAAAGGCAAACCGGAACAGCGGCTAGTAAATACCATGTTGCTTCGGTCTTTAAAACAGGCTCGTTATAGTGGAATGAATTCGGGGCATTTTGGTCTGGCATCCCTTTATTATACACATTTCACTTCTCCTATAAGGCGCTATCCGGATCTTATAGTCCACAGGATTTTGCGCAAGCAGCTCAATAACGAGATAGACGAAAAACAGGAGAAAAAGCTGAGCAAGATGGTAGAAAAAGTAGCCAAAATATCCTCTGAGCGGGAGCGGATTGCAGAAGAAGCCGAACGGGAAACTGTCGATTTAAAAATAGCCGAGTATATGGCTTCCAAAATTGGAGAAACTTACGAAGCTATCGTTTCCGGCGTTACCTCTTTCGGTGTATTTGTTGAATTGGATAACACTGTTGAAGGCTTGGTGCATGTAAGCAATATGGAAGATGACTACTATCACTTTAATGAAAAGTCCATGGCCCTTGTTGGCGAAAGAACCGGCAGGACTTTCCGCATAGGAGATAAGGTAAAAGTTAAAGTTGAACATGTTAATATGGCTGAAAGGCAAATAGACTTTGTG